>Ga0098061_1000592_pt1 | contig 17493 bp, 22 predicted proteins | sample 22_taG_FD_92579 | JGI IMG/M metagenome (GOLD analysis project Ga0098061, IMG submission 92579) | Marine viral communities from the Subarctic Pacific Ocean - 22_ETSP_OMZ_AT15343 metaG | ecosystem: Environmental > Aquatic > Marine > Oceanic | place: Subarctic Pacific Ocean | collected 2015-01-20
TAGATTACATTAAATGGGAAAACAAGGTACATGAAAAATTAGATGGGTATAAAACAATATCTAATTTACCATCAATGGAAGAACTATCACTACATCACCCAAAAACAATTGAAAAGCAAGAAAAGCAGAATGAATTTTATGAGACACTTTAAGATATTACAATAATGGTTTTTTGGAGAGTATTAGACAATAAAGTATATGATGTTTTTCAAACCGATAAGTTAGGGTTTGAAAAATCAGAGCCGTCTTTTATCCCTGATGATTATTTAGATGCTGAGCGATTCGTTATAATGAGAACCGCACATGGATTGGGTGATTGGGGTATCATATCTGCTATGCCCAGATTATTAAAGAAAAAGTATCCAAATTGCAAGGTTTATATACCATCTGAAAACCTATTAAAAACATTATTTGGAAACTTGCAAAATAATTGGCAGCGATGGGATACTCCATTCAAAAATGCCAAGAGGGTATTTAGAAATAATCCGTATGTAGATGGTTTTGTAGATACCGTATCTGGCGATGTGTTCCACGACCACTACAGAATATATGATAACGATAACATAGATACCCCACTCTTAGAGCAAATGTTGAATTTCTGGCAATTCGATGAAGATGCACGGCATGATTCACAACCAGAATTATATTGGACTGATGGAGAAATTGAGTTGGGGGATAAGATTATAGAGGAATTTGTTGGCCAACGAGAATTTGGATGTTTGTTGATATCTGATAGGTTTGGTACTCAGTGTGGGAAGTACGATGAACAAAGCTATCAAAATGATAAACAAAAAATAGAAAAATTACTTAATGATAATAAATTACCTTATTTTTATTGGACTTACAAATCTTTAGATGAGGTGGGATTTAATTTTATAGATAGTGTTTTAGATATGCATAATATGGATATAAGATTGCAACTCTATATCAAATCTAAAGCTAAAATTAATATAGGAAATCAGTGTGGTACAAATCATTGTGTTGTTAGATACTCTGATGTTTATGAAGTTCAAAGACAAACAATTTTAGGTATTAATTTTGTAAAAGGGGAGGTGTATATATGAATAAAATAGTTATATATACTTCAATATTTGGTAAATACGATACTTTACCTGATATAACATACCACCCACCTGGTTGTGATTTTATATGTTTTACGGACTCTAATATACAAGCATCGGGGTGGGAGGTAATTAAAGTACTTCCACTATACAGTGACCATACAAGAAACGCGAAGAGGTATAAAATATTACCCCATAGATATTTAAAAGATTATGAAATAAGTATCTATATGGATGGTAATTTTTCTATCATTAAAGATATTAATGAATTAATTAATTTATACTTAACTGATACAACTGCTGCATTTCATGACCACGATAAAAATGCATTAGATTCAAGGAATTGTATTTATCAAGAAGCCGAAGCCATTTTATGGTTTGGTGAGAGGAACATAAAAGTAACACCTGACCGGGGAGTGTTGAATTTTAAGGATAATCCAGAAATAATTAAAAAACAAATAAAAAGATACATCACAAACTGCTATCCAAAAGATATGGGATTAATAGTAGGTGGTATTATATTACGTAGACATAATGAAAAAGAATGCATACACACAATGGAAAATTGGTGGTCTGAAATAAAATATTATAGTAAGCGAGACCAATTGAGTTTTAATTACATTGCATGGAAAACTAATTTTAAATTTAATTATATACCACATGATACTCGTAACAGCGAATATTTTTTATATACTAAACATAATCATCAAAAATGATAAAATTAAATAAAATAATACAATGGGCGGAAGATAATAATTTAATATATAAACTTAACCCTAATCATTCTATAACCCATTTGATAGAATCACCTTGGAATATTAAAGAATCGGATTCTCATAATATTTCATTTATAACAAAAGGTTGGATTGATAATAACGCCGGTGTTGTATTCGCTACAGAAGCGGAAGAGTATGTTAATTCGTTATTAGTCATAATTACAGTTAATCCAAAATATTATTTTGCAAAATGCATTAATAAATTTTTCAAACCAAATAAATGTGTAGTAACTACGGGTAAAAATGTTCAAATCGGTAAAAATTGCTCGTTAGGAAACGATGGATTTCAATATATGAAAGGTCCTGAAGGTGATTTAATAAAGTTTCCTCATTTTGGAAATATCATTATAGAAGATGATGTGGAAATTGCTAATAATGTATGTGTTGATAGGGGTGCTCTGAGTAATACTATAATCCGTAGGGGGGTAAAAATTGATAATTTAGTGCACATCGCACATAATGTAGAAATTGGGGAAAATACTATGATAATAGCACTGGCTATGGTCGCCGGAAGTGTTAAAATTGGAAAAAATTGTTGGATTTCACCATCAAGTTGTATTAGGGAACAGCTTACTATTGGAGATAATGTTTTAATAGGTATGGGGTCTGTTGTAATAAAAGATGTAGATTCAAATTCCGTTATGATAGGAAACCCAGCCAAATTATTAAGGAAACAATAATGAACGCATTTTCATACAAAGAGTACGTACATATAATAGAATGGGTTAAATCCAATTATAATATATTGCAATTTAAGGATATCACCAAAGATACATCTGAATTTTGTGTTATAAGACATGATGTTGAATATTCCATTGATAGAGCATATAATCTAGCTAAACTAGAAGAGACTATGGGCCTCAAAACGACATATTTGGTTCAAACCAAAAGTAATTGTTATAATGCATTATCGGTTAAAAACATCCCAATTTTACGTGAAATACACAATATGGGTCATACAATAGGATTACACGTACATTGTGGGTTATTAAATACATATGACAGTGTTACTGATATGATAACGTTGGATATTGAAATCTTATCTAAAGCATTAGGTGTGGATGTAACTGTTTTTAGTTTTCATAGACCCACTGCTGAATTATTAACATCAAATCTAAAAACACCAGGTCTTATTAACACTTATAGTGATTTATATTTTCATCCATATGTAGGTAGAACCCCTGTGAAATTAAATGTGAGGTATATGTCTGATTCAAATCATAGTTGGAAATATGGATACCCTACTACATCAAATAATTCAAAATTACAACTGAATTTTCATCCGTTTTCTTGGACAAAATCCGGCCAAGAAAATACACCTAACTTTAAAACATTAATATTAGAAAAAAACGAAGAAATGATAAGTTCAATGTCCAATGAGATAAGAACATTTCCAACAGAGTTGTTATTATGAAAAATATAGTTTTTATACCAAATATAGATTTAGGAAATGGTAGAAGTAATTCATACCATTATTCAATTGATAGTTGGAGATATTGGTGTAATAAAAACAATTGTGAATTAATTGTATGGGAAGATTTATTATACCCAGTTGATTATATGAAAATAACTTGGCAGAGATATTATATGTTTGACATATTAGAAGCCAATGATATTAAATATAATCAAATTTTAATGGTCGATGCTGATACTGTGGTTCATCCAGACTGTCCTAACTTTTTTAATGAGACAGATGGTAAATATTGTGGTGTTAAAGTTGATGGTTGCTATGAATGGGTCAGTAGAAGTATAAGAGGATTTGGTGATGCATTATTTAATGGTACACGAATCAAACCTTGGAATTATATAAATGGCGGGTTTCAGATTGTCAATAAATCACATAGAAGTTTTTTTGAAACAATGAAAAAATATTATTCAGAAAATAGTGAAAAAATAACAATCACAATAGATAAGTTAAAATGCGGAACAGACCAAACTATAGTTAACTATATGTTAGACAAGGAAAATGTGGATTTAAAATTATTACCATCGTGTTACAATCTACAAGATATGTTTAAGAAAAGTTTATTACATATACCAAATTATAGTTGGTGGCCTGATACATTGGAAAATCTATTTATGTCAGGTTGGATTTACCACTTTAACTCTATACCACAGAATAAATTTAATAGAGATGCAAACTATTGGATAAGTAGAGTTTATAACGAGTTATATAATTAGATATGAATAAGAAAAAAATATTAGTTTTAGCGACGGGTTGGCATTTTAGTTCTCATTTTTATGAAACATTACCTAAACAAGTTATACCAGACGGATGGGTTGTTGATTATTGTTGCATCGCACACAGAATGCCAGATGATTTAAATGCTATGTCTGAAAAGGATTATATAAGAAATGGAGATAGTAATAATTTTTTATCTGAACTTGATATGATATTATATGATAGGCCGTTATCTGTAAAAGACATAGAATCATTTGGGTGGAATTTTACATTGGAGGATAACACAATTGGTGATATGGAAGTGTTTAATCAATGGAGTGATAAGAATGATTACAAACAATATGATATAATTCTAATTACACATGATGATAATTTTATATTATCAAATTCAATATTTTGTGATATTTTATCTGAAGATACATTATTATTTAAACCAATTGTTAATAGTAGATATGGCGTAATTAAACACCAGTTTAAAGTTGAATTGGTTAATAATGATAATGATTGGTATTTTATTGATAACGGTTATACCGAATCTATACCCAAGGCATTTACACCCAGAGGTTCGTTTTGTTTTTATAAAAAAGAGTTGATAGATTTATTACCAAATAATAAGTTTGATATGAGTAATATAGATTTAAAAAGAATTGGTAAAACAGATACACCCGTTAATCACAGAGACCTTACTTCGTGGAATACAAATGCTGGTAATTTTAGAGATTTTTTATATAAAGGTAAGTCACACCTAGAATTAGTGGGTAGAACTAGATGGCTTTCTAACACAAAGAGAGTGAGTAAGTATTGTATAGAAGGTGAACGAGGCCTGATAAGTAATTGTAGGGCAGATGGTAATCGGTATATTGGTAATTTACAAACATTATTAAAAAAATTAGAGTTAATATGAAAAAAATAGTAGGGTTTACAAGTGGATATTTTGATATCATACACCCAGGTCATATTATGATGTTAAAAGAGTGTAAACGATACTGTGATTATTTAATAGTTGGAGTTCATGAGTATAAAACTAAAACCCTACAACCAGATGGTAGATTTAAAAACGAACCAGTCTGGACAGCTGATGAAAGATTATATATGGTATCGGCATGTAGATATGTTGATGAAGCGTTTTTATATGATGGTGAAAATGAACTGTATCAATTTTTGGAAAATAACTTAGAACGAATAGATGTTAGAATGGTTGGTGAAGACCATAAAGATACACCATTTACGGGTGATGATTTAGATTTAAGAGTTATATTCAATAGTCGTAATCATAATTATAGCACCACTAATACAGTAAATTTGATTATAAAAAAACGAGGTTAAATTAGGATAATTCAAAAAAATTTCGTATATTTATAAAATACTATTTAAATAGACATGGAACTTGAGATAATATTTTCGGAATTTGGTAAACGTTCACAATCCAATCAAAGATGGGTTAGTGATATGCCAAGATTAGACCCTACTTATAGTTCAGTGAAAAAATATTTCCCTGAAGCTAAGTTAACTCTATATACTGATATACCTGAAATAGGTGATAACTATTCAGATATTGAAACGCGTAAAATTAATATAGATGACAGTCCGTTTTCTAAAAGTAATCATAGATGGGGTTGGCATTGTTGTGATTATTATCAAGCATTAGGATTACTAAACTCTAAAGCCGATGTTGCTATATCATGTGATTCTGATTTAATGTTTACATCAGAGCAAGTAAGAACTATTATTCCTATTATTAAAAAATTTGGTATATGCGTACCTACCAATGAAAGACAGTTGGTTAAAAATGATGGAATTTATACTCGTGGTAATGATGGAGATTATCACATAGGTGAAGATGAAAGTATGGGAAATTTGTTAACATATGATTTATGGTGGATTGGTTATCATACAAAAGATAGTAGAGGTAGAAAGTGGTTAAAAGAATTTTGTAGATTAATGGAGACAAATCCAAAAAGAGGGCCTTTACAATTAAGTAGAGCAGCATGGAACACTGGTGTATATCCATATTCTATGCCAATACAATTTGGTGTAGGTAGTGGACATATTGGATGTGGAAATGAAATAATTTTACACGTTGGACACACTAATGTTCAAGATTATTATTTAGAAAATAGGATATAGCTATAATTAAATAGCTATTTAATTATGAGAATAGAATGAAAATAGATGGTATTGATATAAAATCCACCGATTTCGTAGATATAGAAAACCCTTATCTTGAATCGGGGAATATGATAAAATGGCTAAGCTTAGACCACGAATTCATACAACATAATACGGCGAATTTTGACCATGATTATGAAATTAAGGATGATATTATAAAGAGGGCAGTGGATTTACCATTAAATTCAGGGATAATTGATTCTGGGGCCCATACTGGAGATGGGTCTTTCCCCATAGCCCACGCGTTGGCTAAATTGGGGAGAGAAGATATAATTATATATGCGATTGAACCATTTGCCTATAAGTGTGAATTTATGAAAATGGTTCTGGAACAAAATGATATTGTTAATATTCGAATTATAAATGTTGGATTATCAGATATAGAAACAATTTATGGTCCTGATAAAACTAAGGAAGTTCCTCCAGGTTCATGGGATACTAATTCCGGCGGTACTTGTTGGTCTTCTGGAATCGAATCTGAAAAATCTTTGAAATTTACGACAATAGATAATTTGGTGAAATCCGGCAAAATCGAACATCAAATCAAAATGATTCAGTTGGATGTTCAATTTATGGAAGCTGCAGCACTTCGGGGTGGAGCTAACTTACTTGAAAAAAATAGTCCATATTTGAGTTTAGAAGATAATTGGCGTTCTGGTAATCCAAATATATATTTGGATTCGGTGCCATCTGGATATGAATTTAAGAAATACTTGAATAGAAATGTTGTATATGAGAGAATGTTATAATGAAGAAAACTGCATTTATATCCGAACCAAGAAAACACAAAGCTTTGAAATTTGTGTTGGAAAACTTTTTGAGTATATTACCAGAAGAATGGAATATTCAAGTTAATCATGGAACACATAACATTGATTATCTAAAAAGTATAATTGACCAAAGTGAAATTATTTCAAAGGCAGATTCCGAAAATAGACTTTCATTATATAACCTACACGTTGAGAATATGACCCACCAGTATGAAAGCAATTTACTCAGAACTGAAAAATTTTGGGATAATATTGATGGTGATTTATTATTAAAATTTGAATGTGATACCATACTATGCCCTAATTCAGAATACAAAATAAGTCAGTTTGAAAAATATGATTATATAGGTGGATATTGGGGAACTCAATTATACCCATTAGATGAACCATATCCAACACTACAACCTGGTGGTGCATATTCACCACCTTACAATGGGCCAATGCCATTAGTCATGAATGGTGGCTTATCTTTAAGAAATAAGGAAGTGATGTTAGATATAGTTAGGAAACATTTTGATGAGTATTTTTTGACAGGGAAAACATATTCTGAAGATTATTTCTTTTCAGAATATGTAGAAAATCCATTGACAAGGGATGTTATTACATTTTCAATTGACAATGGATATATAGAACCACTTGATATGAAAGCTCCATTTGGTGTTCACAAGCCTTGGGGTACAAGTCCCGCCAAAGGACATGGTATAGCCTATCAACAGATAAAAACAGTATGTCCAGAAGTTGAAATTTTAAAATCATTACAAGGTGTTGAAACTGAAAAATACTATTGGGAGAACTAATATGACTGAATTACGATTGGAATATATTATTTAAAAATTTAAGAAAATGAAAAAACAATTTTTACACTTAGGTAAGCAACCATTAGCTAACGGGTTTTTATATGAAAATCAAATAGACACAGAATTCTTTTATGAATTAAAAGTGGGATTTGATGATGATACAAAGTTAGTGACTCATATGGAGTATGTAAATCCACCATTGATGTTTAATGATAATTATGCATATAGAGGTTCGATGTCAAAAACAATGAGAGAACACTTCTCAAATTTTAGTGATAGAATAAAAACATCAGATAATCTAAAAATATTAGAGATTGGTTCAAACGATGGTGTATTCTTAAAAAATTGGAATACTAAAAATGTCATAGCAGTTGAACCTTGTGGTAACTTTGCAAAGTTAACGAATGAATTAGGATATACAACGTACAATGAATTTTGGACAACGAGTTTGGCTAGTGAAATTAAATCTAAACATGGTGAGTTGGATATAATATTTGCAGCAAATTGTATATGTCATATACCCGATTTGGATGATACATTTAAAGCAGTAGAGTCTTTACTAACTGAGGGGGGTGTGTTTATATTTGAAGACCCATCACTTGCTAAGATGATAAATAGTAATTCATATGACCAAATATACGATGAACATCCACATATTTTTTCAGTTATAGCATTAGATAATATTCTTAAAAGAAATGGATTACAAATATCCAAAGTTGAGAATATATCAGTTCATGGTGGTTCTAATAGAATATATGCTAAAAAGATAGGATGTATCGTAGATGGTTCAGTTGAAAAAAATAAGTCATATGAGAGAATTTTAGGTTTAGACAAATATGAAACATTCGTAAGATTTTCTGAAAAGGTAAAGCAGTCAAAAGACGATTTAATTAGAATACTTAATAAATGCAAAGAAGAGGGTAAAAAAGTAATTAGTTATGGTGCAACATCCAAATCTACTACAATATTTAATTATTGTGGAATAGATAAAGAACTGATACAATACATAACCGATACTACACCTGAAAAACAAAATAAGTTATCACCTGGTGTTCATATTCCAATAGTCTCACCAGAGAGCGGTTTTGACAATAGTGTTGACTTTGCATTCTTAGGTGCATGGAATTTTGTTAAAGAAATTTCCGAAAAGGAAAGTGATTATATTCAAAACGGTGGTAAATTTATAACTCATGTACCATCTCTACAAGTAATTTAACATATGAAATACACTTTTAAAAAAATACAATACAATGAAGATGATAGAGCACAGAGATTATTAGATGTGTTCGGTGATTTAAGTGGTGGTCAAGTTAATATATCATATGTTAATTCAACAAAACACGTTGTTGCTTGGCATAAACATAACATACAAACAGATTATTGGTGCTGTATAAAAGGTTCATTTAAAGTTGGATTGGCAACACATGATGATGGTGTTGAGTTTGAATATTTATCAGATAAAAACCCAAGAATTCTTAAAATACCACCCGGAATATATCATGGTTATAGGGCGTTAGAACCAAATTCTATACTAATGTACTATTTAAGTGAAAAATATAATCCATCAGATGAATTTAGAGCAAAACCTGGTGATTTTAACGAAAATTGGATAACTGAAAATAAATAAGACAATATGACTATAGATGATGTTAAGTTTTTTAATATAAAAACATTTGTTGCACCAGATGGTAATTTAGTACCCATTGAATCCAACAAAGATATTCCTTTTGAAATAGAACGTGTTTTTTATGTATATGGTGTTAAAAACCAAGATGACAGAGGTAAACATTCACATTATAAAACTAAACAAATATTAATGTGTTTAAATGGTAAGGTGGAAGTTATGGTTCATGATGGTAAAAATGAGAATAGGTATCTATTAGAATCACCACAACAAGCACTTTACATACCAGAAATGATATGGGATGAACAAAAGTATTTAACTGAAGATTCTGTGTTATTAGTGTTGTCTAATATGGAATATACTCCTGAAGATTACATACATGATTTTGAAGAATTTAAAAAAATGAAAAAATGAATATATTGGTAACAGGTGGATTGGGCCACGTAGGTTCTCATTTAATAAGAAGATTATCTAGTAAATTTAATATAACAGTTGTTGATAATTTATTAACTCAAAGATACAACTCACTTTATAATTTAGATAATCCAATAAAATTTAAAGAAAAATGTATAAGTGATATTACATTCGATGATTTAGTTGACATTGATTTGGTTATACATTTAGCGGCAATAACCAACGCGTCAACTAGCTTTAAAAATAAAAAACAGATTGAAGATATAAATTTAAATATTACTAATGATTTTATAGATAGATGTGAATCGGCCGGATGTAAATTTGTATTTCCTTCATCTGCTAGCGTATATGGCACTGCAGCAGACGTGGTTTATGAAGATGTTGATTCTTTTTTAAATCCACAAAGTCCGTATGCTAGTACGAAATTAGATATAGAAAATAGATTAAAATCATATACGAATGATTATTTAATTTTAAGATTTGGAACTATTTTCGGAACAAGTATAGGTATGCAATTTCATACAGCCATAAATAAATTTTGTTATGAGACTGCAACTGGTAATCCACTAACAGTTTGGGCTGAAAACTACGACCATTATAGACCTTATTTAGGCATAAATGATGCTGTGAATAGTATATTATTTTTTTTGAATAATGAAAGTTGGAATTCCACATATAATGTCTTAACTAAAAACTATAAATTATCTGAAATAATAAATTATATAAAACAAAAGAATGAAATATTAATTAATATGGTTGATACACCGTTATTGAATCAATTCTCATACAAAGTGAGTAATAAAAAAATCAAAAGTTTGGGATTTGAAACTAAAGATAATTTGTATGAATCAATTGATAATACTTTAAAAATGTTAAAAAATCTAAATGGGTAGTTTAATTTTAATATCAGGCGGTGATGGTAACTTATCCAATGAGTTAAAGAAATGTAAAGATAATCATAACTTAATTGCAATTCCTAAAAAGGAAATGGATATTACAGATATTAGTAGTGTAATAAATTGCTTAGATGAAAACAAACCAGACTATATTATCCATACTGCAGCCATTACCAGACCAATGAACTTACATATAAAAAACCCATCTATTAGTATTAAAACAAATATAATTGGAACTGCTAACATAGTCACAGAGTGTATCAAACGTAACATAAAACTAATATACATATCAACCGATTATGTCTACCCAGGTACGGATGGTGGTTATTGTGAAAATAGTCCATTATTACCAGTTAATGAATACGCATGGTCTAAGTTAGGTGGTGAGTGTTCTGTAAAATTATATAAAAATTCTTTGATATTACGTATGGCCATATGTGAGTATCCATTTCCACATAAAAAAGCACTATCTGATATTAAAAAATCATATTTATACATAAATGACGCAGCAAAATTAATATTAAAATTAAAAGATGAGATTGGAATAATAAATGTAGGTGGAGTTCCACTGTCACCATATGAGTTCGCCATAAAAGAAAATAAAAATATAGAGGAAATAACATTATCAGATGTTACAGATGTTAAAATGGCTAAAGACTCTACTATGAATATTAGTAAATTAAAAAAAATATTAAATGAATCCGATTTATAAAGATTGGTTTGTAAACCAAGAAAAAAAACTAATTTATATTAGATTACCAAAATGCGCTGGAACATCTATGCACCGATTTAAGGGCCCTTTCAGGTCATTTCAAAAATCAGTCAAACAATTAAATCTCCAAAATTCATTAAATGAATATAAAACATTTACAATTGTTCGTAACCCATTAAATAGGTTTGTATCAGCATATTTTTATTTACATCAAATTAATAAAATTAATTATAAAGCTGATATAAATAAATTTATTAACGATATAAAAACTAATAAAATATCTCCAACAACATCCCCACTAGTATTTGACCACATTAGACCCATGCACCATTTTACAGGAACTACATTACCAAACTATATAATAAAATTAGAAAATCTAGACTATGAATGGGATAAATTTTCTAATATCTATAAACTTTCAAATGAAATACCTAAAATAAACCAAGGTGAATATTTTGTTAAAATTCCTAATACCCCTGAATTAATTGAATTTGTTAATCAATATTTTAAAAAAGACTTTAAATTATTTAATTATGATTAATTTATTTAATATACCCAATTACACTATAGATACATCAATCTTCAATCACTATTTACATGGAGATATAGTTGAAGAATTTGAATCTAACTTTAGAGATTATGTAGGAGCTAAATACTCATGTACTGTAAGTAGTGCTACTAACGCTATATTTTTAGCTTTATTAAACAAAAATACTACAATTAACATTCCAAGTATGATACCCCCAGTAGTATGTAATGCAATTTTAACTTCTGGAAACAAGATAAATTTTGTTGATAATACTACTTGGGTAGGTGATTCGTATGTTTTACATAAATTTGATGACTACAAAATAATAGACTCCGCTCAAAAAGTAGACTTAAATCAATTTAAAAAAGAAGCCAACGATGAGGATTTAATGATATTTAGTTTTTATCCTACAAAACCCGTAGGTAGTAGTGATGGTGGTATTATTGTTTCTAACGATGAAGAAAAGATTAAATGGTTTAAAGAAGCTACTATGAATGGGATGTCTTATTCTCATAATAATTGGGATAGGAAAATAAAATTCCCTGGTTTTAAAATGTACATGAGTTCTATTCAATGCTATATTGCAAACGAAAATTTAAAATTATTAGATTATAAAAAAAGGAAATTAAAGAAAATTAGAGATTTTTACAATAACGAATTGGGGTATAACAATACTAGTAGCCATTTATATAGGATTAAAGTAAATAATAATAAAAAGTTTATAAAAGATATGGTAGGAAATGGTATTATATGTGGAATTCATTATAATACTTTACATACAAATCATGTTTATAATAATTTTTTTGAAAAGTCTGTCTTTCCTAACTCAGATAAGGAATCAAAACAAACAGTTAGTATCCCTTTTCATGAACGTTTAGATAAAAATGGGCAATTAGAATATATTATTAAAAAAATAAAAAGATATGAGTAGTTTAGATTTTGTTAATATGCATAGATATCAGAGTATAGAAACGTTTATGTATGATTATGTAATTAATAATAAACCAAAAACAATAGTTGAATTAGGACATGGTTCAGGCGCAGTAACTGTTGCAATGGCGAAGGCGTTACATGATTTGAATCTATATGGTAGTGAGATACATAGTTATGATTTAATTAACTGTAATACTAAATACAACTGTATGGGGTTACCTGAATATGCGACTGAATCGGCATTTGATAGAGTTAATAATAGAGGGTTATCAAAATATGTAAAATTTACATCTGGTGATATTTTTGAAACATTTGTAAAAACCCCATTTAAGTTTGATTTATTACTCATTGATATTGATAACACTTGGGATAGATTATATAATATTTTAATTAAAAACAAAAAAGTGAATGAACTACTAACTTCAACTGAAGTTATTATTGAGGGTGGTGACAATAATCATCCGAGAATAAATAATAATACATTATCTAAATTCAATAAGTTAATGAATCAGACCATTTTTAGTATGAATTACTTAACTGGTTCTGGTAGAACAAGTATATCTAAATTAAAAATATGATTACACAGCCAATTATACATGACAGACACATTGTAAAACAAGTGTTTGAAAATATGAAAATAAATAATATATATAAAAATAAGTTTAAAACACCTGCCAATTTGACAATAGTTTTATGTAGAAATAAGGGAAGTTTATCTGATAGAATTATACCCCATCTTAGTGGGTATGAAGATATTTCCATATTAGAATCCAATTTAAATTATATTGGTATTAATGATTATGTAGTATTAAGTAAAAATATACCACCTGGTGAAAACCAGTGGAAATGGACTAATAAAATTAAGTGGATATTGGAATTTTTACAAGGAGGTTTATGTAAAACTGATTATATTATGTATTGTGACCCAATTGATGTAATTTTTCAAGATTCCCCTACTCGTGTTTTGAATATATTTAAAACTTTTAATTGTGATTTATTGTTTATGTCTACTAAGCGTGGATTAACAGACGGGTATATGTGTATGCCTGATGTTAAAACCTGGGCAGATAGTGACCCACTGCGAAAGGGTCGGTATATAAATGCTGGTGTTTTTATAGGTAAAACATCGTTTGTAAAGGAATTTTTAGAAGTATCTATGAGGTATTGTACTGAAGATGACTGTACCATTGGAAATTGGTATGATTACTTAAAAAGTAACCCACCAAATTTTCCAGTAGGTGCAAGTGACCAAGATATATTTAGATTTTTAGAACCTAAATTTTATCCGAGGTTGAAAGTTGATTACCAAAATTTAATGGCGTATCGAAGTTAAAAAAACTTACAAATGAAAAAATATGATATAGGTAAAAGCTTAATGAAATTTTTAGGATTTAATAGAGTTTTGTGTCTATCACCACACCCAGATGATGTAGAATTGGGTATGTTTGGAACTATCACTAAATACAAAGACACCATATTTGATGTATTTGTTATGACTATGGGTGGTGCTAGGGGATTCGATGATACAAATAAATATAATAGATTAGATGAAGTTACGGAGTTTTGGAACACATCTACCCTGAAAAATATAAACATAAGTTCACATCCAGGTTATTTTGAAGATAAACAAGGCGATTCAGGGTGGATTAGTTTTTTAGATACTATAGTTAATGAACAGTCGTATGATTGTATTTTCATCCCAACTTATGATGACTCCATGTATGAGCATAGATTTGTAAACAATCTAGCCCCTGCATTAACACGCGTGAATCCAATTAGTTTGATTGAATATAGCACGGTTAGTACGTTAAATAACTGGTCTCCTAATATATTTGTAGACATAAAAGAACACTATGATAAAAAGTTAGAATGTTTAAAAGAATTTACAACACAGCAATCTAAAAACTATTTTAAAAAAGAAACTTTAGATTCATTTCATACTAATTTTCAATGTATGAAAAAAGGAATTAAAATAGTTGAAAAATATAAACTTATAGAGGTTATAAAATGAAGGAAAAAGTATTAATAACGGGAGGAACTGGTACAGTTGGAACTGCATTTATAAAAAAGTACCATGATATATATAAATTCTTTACAGTTAGTAGAGGCGAAAAAAATATAGCTAGACTAAAAGAAAAATATCCCGATGTAGAATGTATATTAGGAAATATTAATAATTTAAGTCAATTGATAAACACCTTTGAAACTGTAAAACCAGATATAGTAATACATGCAGCTGCTATAAAACACGTTAATCTCGCAGAGTTAAATCCTACACAAACGGTTGAGAGCAATGTTATTGGTAGTTTAAATGTTATAAAAGCTAGTATTAGAGCCGAAGTTCCATTAACAGTTGGTATAAGTACTGATAAGGCATGTTCACCAGAGAATATATATGGATATTCAAAAAAGATGATGGAGAAGTTGTTTTTAGAACATAATAATGAAAAAACAAAGTTTGTATGTACACGTTTTGCTAATGTAGCAGATTGTGAAGGTTCTGTTATTCCACTTTGGTTAAATTGGAACAAACAAGACAAACCACTCAAGTTAACAGACCCATGTATGAATAGATTAATGTTCAGTACAGACGATGCATCTGAATTAATACATAAGGCCATTGACCTTAGTTCTAAATATGATAATCCATTTATATTATCTAAAAAAATGAGGACAGTTAATATGTTGAGGTTAGCAGAATCAATATCATCAAATATAGAAATTATAGGTAAACGCCCTGGTGAGAAATTAGATGAAAACCTAATTAATGAAAAGGAATTACCATATACACATTTGTTAGATGATTGGATAATTTTGTTTAACACCATACAACCCAAATCAGTAAATCTCAAAAAAGAACTGTCATCACAAACTGCAACTAAAATGAATAACCAAGACATAAACAAATTATTAAAATGGAAATAGCATTTTTTACAGAAGGTGGGTGGGCTGGTAAAGTTCCAAGAAATCATATGGATATTAGAACAGATTCCGCATGGATGTGTTCTTTAAACACAGAACATCACCCGATAACATCAATACACACTCTTCAAGATGATAGTTACGATTTTGGTATAGTTATAATACCTAAAAAGAAAGATAAGTTATTTAACTACCCCTTGATAAATGAAATGAAACGTGTATGTAAAAAAATAGGTACAATGCAAGAAAGTACTTATTGGTATTGGCAGGGGGGTACAGTTCAATCTCAATTATGGTATCACGACATACTTCAATCAATGGATATTATATTCTGTCATAATGATATGGATTTAAAATATTACAGAGGCATTACAGATGTTAGATGTGAATTATTACCATCTCTTATGATAACTGATAATGTAAAACAATTTAAAGGGGAACGTGATGGTGTTATGGTTGGTGGTAATTGGGTAACTGCATATAGAGGATTTGACTCATATATAATAGGTAAAATACTAAGTGATAAAATAACATCACCAACAACTGGTCGAATGAAAAAAGATGAGACTTTGTTGGACATAAATCACATCTCGTGGATTAAATGGGTAGATTGGATGTTTGAATTATCTAAATGTAAATATGGGGTACAGCTTGGTACTGCTGCAGCCGGAACGTTTAATTTAAATTGCTCATTTTTGGGAATACCTTGTATTGGATATGATAATGTTAATACACAAAAATATTTACATCCAGAGTTATCAGTACCAGACGGCGATGTTGAATCTGCAAGGAATTTAGCCGTAAAACTTAAAACCAATGAAAACTTCTATCTACATTGTAGTAATCAGACAAAAAAATTATTTAATGAAATATATTCAGAGAAAGTTTTTTTAAAAAAAGTAAAAAATATTATCAATGAATTATAAAAAAATATTAGTTACGGGTGGGGTAGGTTTCGTAGGAACAAACCTAATAAAAAGACTATTGAAAGAAGGTCATATCGTAGTATCAATTGATAACTACTCTACTGGAAAAAAAGAAAATGAACAAGGTGGGTGTACATACCATAATATGGATATTACAAACCTAACACCTGCAGACTACTCTTTACTTCACGGCATTGATGTGGTATATCATTTAGCTGCAATTGGTAGAATACAACCATCATTTGAAAGACCGAGTGATTACATTGATACAAATTTCAATGGAACATATAATATAGTTAAATATTGTAATGATTATAATGTACCATTGATATATGCTGGTTCATCGTCTAAACATAGTGGTAGATTTAAAAACCCATATACATTCTCAAAAGATTTGGGTGAAGATATTATAAAATTATATCAAGAACACTTTGGATTAAACGCATCTATCACAAGATTTTATAATGTGTATGGGCCACATCAACTAACAGAGGGTGGCTATACTACTTTAATTGGTAGGTGGATACATAACATACAAAATAGAAAACAATGTATTATTTACGGAGATGGCTGTAAACGTAGAGATTTCACTCATGTAGATGACATTGTAGATGCATTGATAAGAATACCACAAAAAGAAGCATGGGGTTATGAGTTTGAATTGGGAAAGGGTAAAAACCATTCGGTGAATGAAGTTGCAGAAATGTTTGGAATAAAACCTATATATGAAGATAACAAACCAGGTGAAGCACAAACAACATTAAATACAGATACACTTGCAA
>Ga0098061_1000593_pt1 | contig 17470 bp, 17 predicted proteins | sample 22_taG_FD_92579 | JGI IMG/M metagenome (GOLD analysis project Ga0098061, IMG submission 92579) | Marine viral communities from the Subarctic Pacific Ocean - 22_ETSP_OMZ_AT15343 metaG | ecosystem: Environmental > Aquatic > Marine > Oceanic | place: Subarctic Pacific Ocean | collected 2015-01-20
ATGGGCTCGCGAGACTCGCCCAGGGGGTAAAGCCCCTCGGCAATGTCCATCATGAACTGATTCCCAACCGGCAGTCGTCTCGGGTCACCCTGCAGGACGACACCTGTGCGAGGTATGGGCTGTCGTTGGTGTAGGTCTGATAGCCGCAGAGGCTTCGTTCTAGGGTTGACGAGCCCCTCCACCGAAAGGTCAGATGGGACCGGCTCGTCGGATGCCTGGAATGCTGGGGTCGCTGGGGTCGCCGGGGCTGCTTGGGTCACCGGGGCCACGCCCGCTGCCGCCTCAAGCTTTCGGACTGTGTCCTCTGAGTAGTTGAACGGGGTCCACCCACTGCCACTCCCCTTCTTCCTGAATGACCAGGGGAATTGCTGGCCGGGAATCGGGGAGTACTCGTAGGGGTCGGTCGGGGACATGGGAGAAACCACAACCGGCGCAGCGCCAACCTCCGGAGGCGGCGCCGTGGTCGTCACCTCAGATGGCGCCAGAAGCGGTCTCCCCTCAAGGTCCTGCTGCTGCTGTTGGCCTTCGAGGTACTCCGGGGCCTGAAGTTGGCCGAGGACCCTTGTCGTGGGCGTGGTCGTGGGCGTGGGTGTGGGCACCTCAGGCTCGTCCTCGGCCAACGCTTTCTTCGCCAAGAAGTCCGATATGCCGCCGTAAGTACCAGAGACAACGTCAGCCACCCCCTGGGTCCTCGCCCTCTGGGCCTCTGCCGCCTTCATCCTGGCGGCGCGATCCCAGTTGAGCTCTCGTGCGCCTCGAGCCAAGTCCCTGGTCCCTACGGCTCTGGTCGCTGCTCCGAGTAGGGTTGAGTACAGGTCCCCCGCCTGGCCAAGCGAAGCTCCGCCACGGCGGCCAAAATCAAGGGGCTTCCCTCGAACAGACTCGCCTGCCCCGTAAAGCTTGCCAGTCGCCTCTTGGAAGGCGACGTCCTCGGGGAAGATCCTGCGTTGTGAGATCGCTACCATATTGCCCTCGACTCAGGTCACTCTACTCAATTCGACCGCGTAGCGCGTCGTGCTCATTCTGCTTGTCATCATATTCCAGCGTCGTCGCCTTTGGCCCGTAATCAGCAACAACAACGAGCTCTGTGTTTCCAAAGACAAGGACCGGGTCATCAGAGCCCACAGCAAGCAGGCTCATTGTGTGTCTGATGTTGTGCCATCCCGCCTGAAGTAGGCCGCCCTCAGGGAGCCCGTGGGACGGGATTGATTGTGGGTGCATCCTCAGGTCTGAAAGCGGCTTGCTTGTCAGTCCATCCATCGGGCGAATCTTCCAAGGCAAGAAGATCCCCTTAGACAGGTTTGGCCGATCATAGGCAGACCTCACGCGGACAATCGTGGAGGCCTGGACATACTCGTCTCCAGGCTCCTTGTTCTCCCCCTCCCACAGGGCCGTGAACTTTCCATAGAAGTTAGCCGTCTGAATCACCGGGTTCCGGCTTGAGTTTGTCTTGAATAAGTCGTGCCTAGTCAGACTGATGTCTCTCGTGTTGTGTCGGTAAATAACCGCCGAGAAGAAGACCATCACCGACGCTGGAGCACGGAGCCTAAACCGAAGGGCCCCACCGGGGATGTCCTTTGACTTCTCTGAAGTAGAAGGCCAGCAAACCCAGGGGTCGGAGTCCGACTTCCTCTGGAACACCTCTGTCAACCCGTCCTTCCGGAAACTCTCTCCCCGAAGCGAGTTGGTTTGAAAGTTCTCCCCGTGAATACCGGTTTGAAAGACACCCTCAACGACATCGAGGGGGTCGTTCCAGTGGTCTGCCTCCATCTCCCCTTCGTGTACAAAGTTCGGTGGGTGCGTGAAGTTGATCAGGCTCATCGGTCAATCACAAACACAACAAGGTTGACACGCGCCGGCCTACCGACTGTCGGGGCGGTGCCTGGGCCGTGGTGCGTAAAATCAAAGGAGACCTCGTGCTCCCCCCCGGCCGGCACTTGGTACGCCCAGACAATCCCAGACCCCCCGTTGGCCTCAAGGCTATAGGCAGAAAACTGCACCCACTCGCCCTGCCCAGCGCCAGTGGACAGGTCCCGAGCTCTAAGCCTTAGCTGAACCCGCCTTGGCCCAATGGGGGTCGTCGAGCTCGCGTCCCACGACGCACTAGCCATGGCGTAGACCCCATTGTCCGCGCGAACGGGAAACGAAAGGCTGCCCAACTCCGTCCACATGGGGAAGTGCCCGGCATATGTGGAGGGCTCGAGCTCGGAGTATTTCCCAGTGATCTCCTTGTAGGACTCCCCCGGCTTGGCGTGGAACTGGTCAAGAGACCCCCGGTCCACGTTGATCCAAGTCAATCCGTTCACCGCATCTTGGATGTCCTGAAGGTTGTCCTTTATATCCCCAGGCCGCGCCAACTCCCCGTCCTGCTCCCGGAGGTCTCTTGTGTAGGTGTAGATGGGCATTACCGGTACAGCCCAAATGCAAAGATGTTTGCCGAGATCAAGTTCAACTTCCAGTCGCTGTTGTTCAGGAGCGACCTGAAGAGAATGTCCGGTGAGAACTCAACCGGGCCCCCGCGGACAAAGAAGCACGCCAGTGTCGCGATGGAGCACCCGTTGACGTAGGAGTTGATCCCGCCAGCCGCCTCGGCCGCAGACAGCCCACCTTGGCTGCTACGGACCCGTAGGTGCAAACTTCCCCGCTGCTCCTGGTCTAGGGCCTCTTCCCAGTCCTCTGCCGTGTAGGTCTTCGCCGCCTTCTTTTGCTCCGCCGGGACAGTTGGGTCGAGCGGGTCCACAGATAGGTCGATGTAGTCCTCGCGGGTAGCTGGAACAATGCGGTTCGGATCAGCGACCACGGCAGAGACAGACGCGCCGACAATCCACGGAGCATCGCCCCGAGAAACCGCGTTCAACCTCAGACCCTTTCGGCCAAGGTCGTACCACGTCCCCTGATTCACTGACGTAAACTGCTTTATTGGGTCGCCTGGCGAAACTGAGCCGATCCCGCGGACCTTCTCTTTGTAGAGGAACGAGTTGTCGACCCCAATGATGTCGCTTACTCCGTTGTGGTCGGGGTCGAAGGGGGCGACGATGAGGTCCCTGCCTATCGTGTTCGGGGCGACGTTGTTTTGGTCTACTGCAGACAGATGCTCGCGAATGCGCTGAAACTCCGCCCAGACGTCATCCGGGACGTCCGCGTGGCCGCTCTTCGGGTAACTGCTTTTGCGGTAGTACACGACGCTAGCCCCGGTAGTTCTCTATGGCCCGGATAGCCCGGCGGACGCTCATGGGCTTCTCAAAGGTAACAAGCCCGCCAACACCGACCCTCTTCAACACAAAGCTCGCCCGCTTGTCTAGGGGGAACGACCTCGGAGCCCCGAGATCCACCCGCCTCATCGCACGCTCGAGTCGCACAGCCAGCCGCTCCAGGTCGTCTACTTCGCTCATCGCTGACGCTCCGCGCCCTTGCTCGCCCGCCACAAGACAAACCCGTCAAGGCCGAATGGCTCGTCGTCAGCACTGTTCTGGAACTCGATCTCGATCTCCCGACAAACCACCGAACTCGGGAAGACCAGCCGCTGAAACAACTGGCGCTCCCCGCTCCACGGAGACGTCCCCCAGGTCTTATCCGCCCCGTTCCACCCGGTCTCCGGGGAGAGGTCCGTGTTCCTGTCCTTCTGGGCCGACGTCCCGCCCTGGTGCAACTTGAACGTCCTGGAGCCCTCGGCTACTGGGTTCCTGTTCTTGTACCACCGAACGGTGAGCTCGTGGTCTCCCGCATAAGGGAAGAAGACGTCGATCCCGGTGACCTCCATCTCCTCAACAGAGTTCCACCCGGTCTGGTTTGCGCTGTAGGGCCCGAAGCGGATCTTCCCAGCACACGCACCAGCAGACACAGTGCCCCCCGGCCCCCTGGCCACCCCCGGGCTATACTCGTAAGAGTACGAGTTCCCGAGGCCCCAGATGACGAGGTCTGAGTTCCGGATTGGGCTGCCGTCCTTCTTGGGCTTTGTCTTCCCGCCCGGCATGCCCTTCTTTCCGTCCCCACGAACGGGCTTGAGCACCTTCTCGCCGTGCTGAACCGCAAGAATCGACTCACCCTTGTAGTGGGTCGAGGCTGTGATCTTCTGGCCCTTGATGATTGTGATCGCGTCGAGCTGGTAGTGGTAGCAGACGACCGTGTCATTCACTGAGTCTGGGCCAGACTGGAGGGAGATGAACAGGCGCCTCTCTGCCTCATCAAGCCACGACGTGGCGGTGGAAAGACCGCCCTTGTAGACGTTCTTCCACCAACTGTTCAGGTTCTCCGACAGAGGCTTGATACTCCCGCCGTTGTACTGGTAGACGCCGTACCTGCCAACGAAGATTAGCCGGCCGTAGGCCCTGATTGCGGCCCGCGGGGCCACGCTACCAACAGACTCGTCGACCGGAGTCAGGACGGGGGAACCGTCCGCGAGGGCTGTTACCTGCCAGATGGAGTCTTCCTTAAAGACGATGAGCGAGTCCTCAAAGGCGTAGAGGCCCGTGATCTCAGACCCCTCGGAGCTGTTCACGTCCAGGAACTGAAGACCGGACGACATCTGCTCGGGGAGGTCCTGGTCGCTGTAGAAAACAACAGAGGGCTCTTCCGGTGAGACGTAGTAGCCGCGCCCGCGAAAGAAGGCCACAAACTTGCTCGTCGGAGGGGCCATCAAACCCTCTCGGAGCGGCGACCCAAGAGCGGCCGACTCGAGGGTGTCCTCGTGGTCGTAAACAACCCGCTCGTTCACGGCAACCTGCCGCCAGAAGTAGTACTCCCCGTCCCGAGCTCGCTTGTAGATGTTCCTCCAGACAATGTCTGGCTGGGTGGGCCTGTCTAGCCCGTTGATGTGGATAACCGCCCGGTGCGGGTTCCGCGTGAGCGGAGTCCCCCCGCTGCCATCGTTTGGTGGCTCGGTCTCCTCGATCCAACAGTTCGGCCCCCCCGTCCGGGTGTCGTGGAACGAGGCGAACTTGTAAACCTCCCCGGTCGTAGCGAACTCGCCCGCCTCGCTGGGTGGCCCCTCTGCCCCACTCTCGCTGACAAAGGTCGCCCGGTACTGGAACCTCTGGACGACACTTGTCGAATTCCCCCGGTCACCCTCCCCAATACCCACGAACTCATCGTTGATGGAGAAGTCGGGGTGAAGGTTCTTGTCGTCCGGGTCCGGGGTAATAGACAGGGCCTTGGGCGGAGATGGCCGCTCCTGCACCCCAACCCTCGAGGTGTAGTCACCGTTCCACTTCAGGTTTGCGTCGACCCCGTTGACAATGAACAGGTACCCGCCCCAGTTCGTGAAGTAGTCCCCCCCAAACTGGTCCTCGGAAAGCACCCTCCGAGCTGCAATGAACTGGTCCCCACGGGGATCGGTTGAGTAACTCTCCTGCCACGGACTCCCCTCCCCAATGTGCGGGAGCCCCTTGTGCTCAAGGCTATCGCACCGGACGACCAGGACCCGCCCAGCCCGGTACTTGTCCTTCGTGGCAGACCCATCTGTCAGGGGGTCGGACGCTAGGTCTGGGTAGTGGAGTTCCGCATCACCGCTGTCCCCCGACAGGGACACCACGAGCTCCATCGGACCACCCTTCGCCTGGAACGGTGTAATCGCGTTGATTCTCGTGTTGAGTAAGTGGTGGTTGAGCCAGTGCCAGTCGACGAGGTTCCTGACAGCCTTCGCCTTCTCGACCGTCCCAACTACTTGGAAGTAACAGCCATCAACCTCGCGGGCCTCGCCGTTAGCCAGCCAGATCTTGTCACTCAGCCCCCTGGTCAAGAGGGGGACTGCCCGAACTCCAGGTCCCTGTGCAACCCTAGCCACAGCAGACCCCTACGAGGTGCTCACGGTGCGCGGCCAGCGACCGTTCCCGGCATGTTCCCCATAGACATCCGGCTGACCGCGACCGATCTGAACAACCGTTCCCGGGTCAGAGTCCTCGTCCCGCTCCATTCGCTCGATCATCTCGAGTGCGACGTTTCGCTTCTGGGCTGCAGCCGAGTGGCTCTCGGTCTCACCAAGGGCGTAACTCTCAGCCAAGTCCAGAATGGCCGGCTGGAACTGAAGGGGCACCGCAGGGATGTCCGTATCCAGTACCATTTCTCTCGGAGCAACGAAGTAAGTCACATCGACAACGTACTCCTCGTCCGGGGGAGGCCAGAGCCTGATGTGCTCTGAGCCGCTTATCTCAATCGCCCTGGGGGCCACCGAGCCAATGTTGGTCGCCCGAGCAACCCCGCCGATGTCTAGGTCGACATGCTTGAACCCAAGGCCCGTGTCTGCGGTGATGTCCTGGAGTGTTGTTGTCGCAAAGTCCGACGTCACTCGGTGGTGGAAGAACTCCGAGCCATCAGCCTTTGTCCGGTAGATGGCTACCCCGAAGTCCGCTCGACGGACGTAGGAGATGTTGACTAGGTTTGCGGCCCCGGAGCTGATCGTGACCGACGCATCTGGGGAGAACGGCCCGAGTTCCTGCGTCTTCGTGTTGAAGTAGCAGTACTTATACTTGTAGGCCCCAGAGGTCATGCTCCCGCCCGCAGTGGCGGTACTCACGATAGTCGGGGCCGTGTCCGGGGCTGGGATCTGAGTGTGCCGCTCAATCGCGTAGTACTGCGGGTATGAGTCGTAGTCCCTGACGGTCAGGGCCTTCATATGCTGCGGCAGAAGGCTCTGCTCGGGCACATGGTAGGTGAACCCGTTTCCGGTGCAGACAATCGCCTCGATGCCCGCTGTTCCCGCCGGGAGGGGGTACTCGTCCCAGTAGATCTTCCAGGAGTCCCGGTTCGCTGCTGTCGTCGTCGTCCCACCGTACATCGCCTCGAGATAGGCGTTCGTGGTTGCGTCGTGACTGGCAATCCGGTGGACCGTCCCGTCTGGGCAGGAGAGTCGAGCTCCCGAACGGGTATGCAGCGTGGCCGGCGTCCCAGCCAGAGTGGTCATGTTCGCAACCGTTCGGCTGCCGTTGGTGAGCGTGGCCCCGGGGGAGGCCACTGTTCCCGCCGCAGACTCTGGGGTGTAGGTGCTGAACTGGTGCGTCCTACGCAGCCAACTCCAAGTCTGACGACGCCCGCAGATGGTCAGATAGGCGTCGTTGACGAAGTCCCCGAGTCGGGCTTCGTTTCCATCGAATCCGCGCCTTCTGCCCAGGCGCTGCTTGAGTGTTGCGAAGTCCACCTGAGCCTCCAGTTCGGGGGTCTAAGGGTGCGGGGCAGGTCAGGTCGCCCCGCACCCCCAGAGATTACCCGAGTCTAGCGACCGGGAGGCGAATGCCGCCAGAACGAGGTGACCGTGATCGGGCCATCTCCGCTGATGTCATGCCCGGTGCCAGCCCGCTGGAACGTGATGACAAAGCAGTCGCCGCCCTCGAGGAAGACCTCTGCGGGAGTCGCAGAGTCTGGTCCGTTAACCGTCACGGGGGTCGTGGTGTCCTTCGGAAGAAGCACCGCAGTCCCGGTCACGTCCGTCTCCAGGAAGGTTGGAGTCACCTTCTTGAAGGCATACGCACCAGTCGTGACTACAGTCGCAATCACGCCGCGCCCGGTTGCAAACCACACCCGAACGCCGTTGTCCGCGTGGTTGTTCGCCTGGATGGCGTTCTCGCACTCAATCTGGATGGACTCAAGCTTCCAAGACCCGCCCGAAGCAGTCTTGGCCGGAGCCGTGAACAGCGGAAAGCTGACCACATTAGTGTCAGCAGCCCACGCGCCCGTTGTTGCGTCGGGAAGGTCGATGACGGAAACAACCGGAACAAGGCCAACGCCGTGGACTTGGTTTCCGCCCTTGATGGCGGACCAGATGGGACGACCGAAGCCTGTAGGAGCTGTCTTAGTAGCCATTTTCTTTTCTCTCTTTCTCGACCTGTTTAGGTGGGGGGCCGAAGCCCCCCACCTTCAGGCGTGTTGCCCGCCAGCGACCCTAGGGCGACTGACGAGCGAGTTTGTTATCCAGCAGCCCCAATGGGGCTGTTGAACAGGTAGACCCTCTTCAGGGCCGCCGTCGAGTCGGTGTAAGCCTCCATGGCAACAGCCCGAACCTTCATCTGGTACAGGTCCTCCTCACCATCGGAAATCGCCGTAGTCAGGTTCTTCCCGGTCAGAGCCGTCTGAATGAAGGTCCCGGCGGCGGTCACGTCAAGGAGATCCCCAACGCCAACGTTGGTAGTGCCATCGACGAGCGCAAGGCACTCCCCGGCAACACAGACATCCGCAACGCCGTCAGCGAGAAGTCCCGCAGAGGGGAGGACAACGCCAGTGCAGGTGATGCCAGTAACATCCGGCGCAGTAAGCTGTGCAGGCGAGAGCGAGATGCGGATGTGCCCAACGAAACCCTGAGCACGCTTGTTCGTCCCGTCTCCGGCCACCTCAAGGGTAGCTAGTTTTGAATCAGCAAGAGCCATTTTCAGTACCCCTTTCTAGGCGCTGTAGGCCCCGCCAGCGAAGTCAAAGCAACCCTGCTCGCGGAGATTGTTAACGGTAAGGATGCCGTGGAACTTGGTCTTGGAAATCCAAGCCCACTGTTCCTGCGCCAGGCGCCAGTCATCCATAAAGAAGTGAGCGTTGGGGTTAATCCAAAGCTTCATATTGCCCAGGTTCGTCTGGCCCTTGCTCTTGCCCTTGACGGGGTCGAGGTATCCAGGCTCAAAGTTGTGGCCCGAAGCGCCGCTCGGAGAGCCGCCCGTCAGGTTCAACATGAAGCCTTCACCACTGTTCTCAGTGATGTTGTAGTCGGGAATGACCTGAGCGCCCTTGAATCGGAGGCTAGTGAAGCCGGCGCTTCCCATGTCCTCGTCAACCAGAGCTCGCTCGGGACCACACCACTCCTCGTAGCCATCGTAGATAGCCGGATCGACCAGCATCACGTCAGGGCGACGTCCGAACTTGGCACACTCTCGATAGAGCTTGGTCCAGGTCGGAATACCCTGCGTCATGAAGCCGCCGCCAATCTGCTGGTACTGATTGTGGTGGTAGGTCGCGTTCTTCAGGACATTGCCAACCCGGATCGGGCCGGTCGCCTGAGTCGCAATGGTGTCGAACTCGATCATTCCGCGGATACCGTCGATGTCGCCACTCACGCTGCTTGCAGTGTGGAGTTGCTCCTCGATGTAGTTCCGCATTGTGATCGCGCACTGCGTGAGCTCGGCATCAAGAAGCTTGCCGATCTGACGCTTCGCGTTCTGGTTAAGGTCCACCTTGTCGCAAGCGACGACCGACTGGCAGGAGATCTGACCCCAGCTGTCCCAAATGAACGGCTTGGCGAACTCGCTGTCAGCGGTGTTCAGTACCTGGGATCCCTGGTAGGTCTGAACGTTAGGGTTTTCGGCGTGTACGAACGGAATCCGCGCGTAGGGTGCTGCTTCCAGATGGATAGCCCCCTTCTTATACATAAGGTACAAGAGAGGCGACTGCTCCAGGATAAGCCAAACAAGCTTTTCCCAGGAAGCGCCCCACGTCAGCGAAAATGCCTTCGTGTAGTCACTAAGTGTGGTTGAAAATGGAGCGCCCATTGTATCCTCGCAAGCCTAGCTAACTCAACCGACCGCCCAGCTCGGAATTCTGCCCCAACACCGCATCGAGGATTTCGTCCATGGACATAGTTGCCGTGGATCCTACGGGTGAAGAGGCCGTCCCGGCCTGAGTTGCTGGAGGAGCTGCTTCGGCTCTTCGCTTGGCAGTGTCGATCAAACGGCCCTCATTGACCGCTCGAATGGCTCGTTCTCCCGCCAGAGACAAGGCTGCCCGATAGGCGTCCTCCGTCCCCGACGAAAGAAGATTGGTGATAGTCGGGTCATTCGAGTCCAAGATCTGACGCATCTGACCTCGAACCCTTTCATCGCGAAACTCCCGATACTGGCCACCCTTCATGTCCTCAAAGATCGAGTTCAGGCGACTGGCCTCCCTGTGCGGAGCAAACGTCTCCGCCACAGAGTGAACCTGATTCCTAAGCTTCTCGATCTCCCCTCTCATGGCCTCCTCCCGCTCCGAAGAGCCAGAGTTTGCCTTGAGTCGGGCGTCCATCACCTCAAGAAGAGCCCCAAAACCATCTCCACTCTGCGCTTTGTCGGTGAACCGCTGACGCAGTTCCTCGATGGTAGGCCCGGTCTCCCGCGCCGCATCGTCAGTCCCATTCGACTTCTGGCCTGCCTGTTGCGCCTGAAGCGCCAGGAAAGCCTGTTGGAGTTGACTTTGTTGTTCTTGAACCCGACCCCGGTCAGAATCAATGTCCCGCCTCATATCAGCGAGCTCTTGAGTCTTCTTGGTTAGGCCGGATTGCATCTCTCGGTAGATGGCGAGGTTTTCGGGCTCCAGGTCAAGGGGGTTCCCCGACCAGAATGACCCTGAACCGTCTTCACCATCGCTCGAGCCATCGGTCCCTTCAATCGGCGCCTCAGTCTGTGTGTCGATCTCCTCGGTGGCCGCCGGGGAGTTATCGCCAACACCTACGTCTTCGCTAACGTCTAGGTTATCGCTGCCAAGCTCTGGATTCACGGAATCTCCAGGTTACGACTAGGGACTGAGTTGTTCCCGAACCAGTCGCTCAAGTTCGGGCCTCTTTGTTGTGCTGGGGGCTTTAATCCCCAGTGACTTAGCTTGCGCTTTTAACGCCGGCCAAGTCTTGGCAACAATCGTATCCGCTTCTACTACATCTGTGTCAACGGCTACATGATTGTTTTCAGTAGACTTGTCCGCCTGGGCTGCTCGTTTGGCGGCCCAGCGCTCCACAATCTCAGCTTGGGTGTATATCCGCGTACTGCTTGTTGACTTGCGCTTAGGCGCAACCCCGGCCTCAACCAGGCCATGTTTCTTCAAGATCGCCTTAGCCTCTGCCTTGGTCACGGTCTTGTTCACAAGGTGGTCTTCCGGGGCGTTCTCGTGGAACGTGTACTCGTCGCGATGAATCACCTGACTCCGGGCGTCTGCCATGAAGTCGTGACTGAGGGTTCCCCGCCTCTTGCATCGAGGGCAGTGGAGGAACAGGAACTTCTGCTGCTCCTGGGCCTTAAACCCAGAAACAGTAAACCCCTGTCCAGACGAGTGCTCGCACCGGATGCACTTTAGTGTGTAAATAGGCATGTAACTTCCTTCCTAGAAGATCGGAACCCCGGCCGCAGGGGAAAATGCCTCTTGCGCCCCGGCCGGCACCGTCAGTGGCTCTCCAGTCGCCGGGTTTACCGCAGCCCCAGCCGCAATAGACTCTTCCGGGGGAACCTCGCCGCCCTCAGGCGAGGCCTGTTGCGGCACGCCACCCGCCTGGGTTGCGGCTTGGCCGAAGAGTTGGGCAAAGCTGTCTCTGAGCTCGGGACTGTCCTGCTCCCAGAGGGAGAGGGCTTTGTTGTAGAAAAGGGCAACGGCCTCGGGAGGCACTTGCGCCGTTGTTAGTGCTTGGGCCGCCGCAGCTAGTGCGTTCATGAAACCAATGTAGGCCTGGCGCTCTGCTTCCGGGCCAATTGGCTTCATTGAACCGGCGTGGACACCCACATCGAACTCCCCGCGGATGTCTGTCCTTGTGTATGCCATTGGAATGTCTTCGCCAGTGACTCGGATCCAACGCTGGGCATCATAAAACTGCTGCATCACCTGGAGGGTCTTTCGGGCAACCGTCTGGACGAACTTCTCAAAGACCCGAAGCTTCGACTCGGAGCGGCCAGCGTGCATTGCGGCGCGATAAGAGACCTCCGTCGCTGACTTTGCGGAACTCCTTCCGCCGCGCATCGCTTCGTCCCCGGCGCCTACCTCGTTCATCAGGTTCCGGAGGATGTTGAAGGTCCCGAGGAACTCCTGGGGGAATGCTGGCATGACAAGGTTGCGGACGTCCGCCGCTACATTCTTACTCTTCGCAGCAACAAGCTGTGGAGTGTTCGACGCTAGCGCGGCCTTCGACTGTTTGTCGAAAATGCCATCCTTGTAGATTGTCTTCAGCGCCATTGACGCCTCGAGACCCTCTACCGCGCCGTCCATAAGGCGCTGAATCTTCTCGGCCACAGGAAGCATCTTGTGGACAAGGGAGATCCCGTAAAACTGGTCGTTTACCTTCTCGAACCGGAGGTCCACGAAGGGGTAGCCCTCCATGTCCAGGGGGGAGAGTGCATGCTTGAGTACCGTGGGTCCCGAGTTGTCCGATGCGGTCTGCTGGCAGACCCAGAGGATCCGCATCTCCTTCACCCTGCGGCGACGACTCTTTCCGCCAGAGCGAACAGCTCGCGTGGCCCATGCGTGATACCAAATCTCGTAGACCTCAACGTGCTCAGCCTCTTCTTTTCGCCACACGTTCCCGGGGCCGTCCTCATTCAACTCGTCCAGAGACTTCACCTTGTCTGGCTTCAGGTGCTTTGTTTTTGCAAACCGCTGGTCGTTCTTAATCTCGTCGATGTGGATTAGGTGACGAACCGCAACCCACGGCATCCTGTGGATTTCGTCGTAACCGGGCGGGAAGATGAAGTTAAACGGTGAGACCCGAAGGAGAGTCGCGTGCGCCGCCGGGCGGTCTGCCGGAATGCCCATTTCCTCCAGGCGGTCTATGATTGTCTGGACGACTGGGTCGTCCTCGAGCGTCTCGTCCTCGTCGAGGTCTCGGTCGTAGTCCTCAACGGGAACAAAGACTCCGGCTGGCTGATACGTGATGCGCCCGATTCCTGCAGCCAAGATCAGGGCGTCGTCCAGAACCTTGCGGCACTCGTTGTTGAAGCCCCCCTCTTCCCACTCGTACATCAACGCGGATTGGGTAATCTTCGCTCGCTGCTTCTCTTCTCCCATGTCGGACGGGTGGAGAGGGCGGGCGTAGATCGACGGATCGTTGTGGAAGATGTGGGGCTTGAGGGCGTCCACTGCAGACGACACCAGGGCCAACCCCCGATCCCCCCTCGACCGCTCCACGCCAAGGCGGTATGCGTCCAGGAGCTTTCTCCAGTCGTCAAAGTGTGCCTTGCGGATAATCGACTCTGCCGCCAACACCTTGTCTAGGAGGGCCGAGGCGTCTTCTTTTTTCACCGGAAGTTTGGTTGGGTCAAACCTAGCCATCACAGCCACCTCGAGCCGACGTCAGCCGGAGCGGGCTGGCGCATGTCATCATCATCGTCCCACACGCTGTAATTCGGCGGTGGATCTTCTTGTCTTCGTGGGTCGTTTCGGTTCGCCGCCCCGTGTTCAATATCACAGACAGCCTGCGCCTGTAGCCAACACATGACAAGGTCGTCGTGTTCTCCTGGCGGAGCCCCCACCTTGACCCGCTTGTGCATCTCGTCCCCAGAGACCAGAGCGGTTGAGCTCGTCGTCTTTTTCGTGAGCTCCATGAACATCCGCATCTCTTTGATTAGCCGCTCGCTACGAATCACCGGCATCCGAGACCCAATGATGTCGATTCCAACGTGAACCATCACCGGCTTCGTCGCTACCGTGGTGCTCCACCCATACCTCGCGTCGAAGTTTACCGACTCGATCATCTCGCGCTGGTACAAGTTCCAGTATTCAGTCTGCATTATCCCAAGGGACACTGCGTGGCCAACCCCATTGATCTCCCACGAGAGAAGGGCGTCGTTGTAGTGAAGGGCCAACAGAACCGCCCTTGCAGACGTTGGCAGGGCCTCCATCCGACTCTTAAGTTCAGCAACCTGCGCCCGTGTGTCCGTCCGGATAACCTGGATCGCCGTGTAGTCCCCCGAAGACCGCCCAGACGACGGGTCAACGGCAACGATATAGTTGACCCCCTCCTGCGGGTGCTCCCAGACCCAGAGAGAGTCGTCGTCAGCGAGACTCTTTCTTTTTAGGGCCGGCTCCATGTAACCTGCGAGATTAAGCCTCTTGTCTGAGAAGTCCTGACCGGATTCGTCAACAATAGACCCCACGAAGATCGGCTTACGAACCCCGACCTTCTCGATCTCGGCCAGCGGCGGCTCCTCAAACACCCGGCTTGCCGAGAAGGCAAACGCCTCCTCCGGCTTCCCGGGATACTCCTGCTTAAATAGGTCCCAATCTCCCTGACACTTATCCATCCAAGTCTTGTGGGCCCAATGGGCCTGCTCGGGAGTGAGATCGTACTCTTGGATCATCCCAAGAAGCGTCTCGTCAAACCGGACCAGGACGTCCTCCGAAGAGACCCCCTCTGGGAGAGGCCTTGCGTAGTTCGGCATCGCATGCCAGGGGTAGAAGACGGCTTCCCAATCGCTGTCTACCTTATTCCCCTTACTATCCTCTCCCCGCCACGCCTTCCAGAACTCCCTGTGGAAGTAGCCACCGGCACCGTTGGCGGTCGACTCCAGGACCACTAGGGTCTCCGGGTCGTCCGAGATGGTCTGCATCAAGCCAAGCATGAACGTCTCCGGGTCGCTCCAGAACGCAATCTCTGACCCGTGGAAGTAGTGGATCTCAAACCCGCGCGTGGAGTGAACGGCGTCAGCAACAGAAACCTCGAACCTCGAGTTGAGGCCGGCAGTCTCGTCTAACGGGTGCGTCATCCAGAGCTCGTTGTCGTTATTTCGCCTGAGTTCTGGACGAAGGTCCTCGGCGTCGCCCTTCTCCTCAAGGGCCTCTAGGAGCGCCTCCGGAGTCTCGTACTTCTTCGGCCTCCCGCCGTCCGACCCCTTGCTCGGGAGATTGTCGTACATCTTCTTCGCCATGAGGAAGACGTTGTTCGTGGTGATCCGGTCTACGGCAGTGACAAACGCCCTTCGGTCGCGATTCGTAAGGCACTGATGGAAGGCAAACGCCTGGGTGACCGTACTGAGGCCCATCCTGCGAGCCTTCAGCACGATAAAACGCCCAGGCCGACCCGCGCTCTTGGCCTTCTGAACCCTTTGATAGAAGTCCAGTTGGATTGGGTTGAGCCTAAGGGTGACGGTCTCGCCAACCTTCCCCTGCATCGACGTCTCTGGTCGGTTGAGCACCCTTAGGTACGTCTCACAGAACTGCGGAAAGTCCTTGAACTTTTCCGTAGTCGTCAGGCGCTCCGCTATCTCGCGGGAACGCTTCTGGCCCATCGCCTTCCTGGGCACTACCTAGCGCTCGTGATTTCCGCCAGCTCTTCCTCGGTGGGGCCGCTGTGCTCCTTGACCGCAGTCTCGTTGTCCTGGGCGGACTTGATGCGAGAGATGATCAGGTCAACAGCCTCTTGCCTGGGCTCGCCACTATCGTTCCGGCCACTCTGCTCTGCAACCAGGAGGTTGGTGAGGGTGGACATGTCCTTCGTCCCACGCAACCGAGCTCGCAAGTCCACCATATCTGGCACGTACTCGCTGACGACCAAGCCGTCAATCGTGTCCGCCATGATTCGCTTCATCCGCTTGACGTGCTCCGGCGTTGCGTACTTCTTGTAGAGGCGGAACCCGCGACTCTTCGCGCCAACGAAGACGTCCATCAGGGCTTCCTCGAGCGCAGCCTCCTCGGGCAAGGGGCCATCATGACCGGCGCCTGTCGTTGTGTACTTCTTGAACCGGCTCTGGACCCCCGGATTCGACAGACATGCGTCGAGCTGCTCAATGGAGAGCGTTCGGGACTCGCGAAAGACGCGCCTGTTTGCTACTTCCGACATTTCACTCACGACAGCCTCCGAACTCGCCTGCGAAGTGACGCGCCCTTGGGGGGCGAATCCGCCGCCTCTCGAATGTCGTCTCGCGCGGAGGTGATCGCATCAAGAAGAGACTTCCGCCCCTTCCCGTCGAGCTCTGCGTCGTAGAGAGCGTCGAGCTCCTCGTCCGACAGTCCTGGGAGTTCCTTGATTGCGGCCTTTACAGTAAGGTCGCTAACATTCTCAATGCTCATTCTGTTCTCCTCCTGTGCGGCGAACTGCCGCTGAGACAATCGTAAGACTACAGTACACTATGTCAAAACGCTCGCCCCCCACCGGCCCATTGGCTCCGGAGTCAAAAATGGCAAAGGCTGAAGAAACAGGTCAGATCGCAGACGGCCTCGAGGATGTCTTCCGGCGCCTGGAGAAGAGTAAGGCCCAGCGCTTCTACGAGACCGCGTCCAAGCGATCTCAAGAGCTCGGAGAGTTCCGAGAGGAATTGGTCAAGGACTCGTTCCGCACCAGGGGCATGAACGCGCAAGAATCCCTCAAGCAGACCTTCCTTAGACGGAATCGGTCCAAGGGGTCGGGGTTCCCGGTCCCGGCCAAGTCTTACATCAAGTAGGGAGTCGTCTTGTTGGCGTATCCGGGGGGCAGTGATACCATCCGAGGCGTACTGCTCTGACGCGCCAGTCAGGCCGATGGACCCCGGGGGTCGTTTTCTCCTTCCTAGATCTTCGGGGTCCTGGCCAGACTCTCCTCTTCCGACCAGCAGCGGCCATCTCGCCCCCTAGGGGCCAACAACCAGACCCTCGAGAGCTCCCAGGGTTGCCTTGAAGGCAGACCTCTGTTTCGTCTCGGGGTCATAGTAACGATACTCTAGGCAGGGCTCCCTCTTCTTCGTCCCGACCACCCTCCTGAACCTTCTCTGGATACTGTCCTCGATGGCATCCCAGTGGGGGATTTCCGAGACATCCTTGATCGAGCTCGGCAACCACCCGGGGAAACTCATCCCCTTCTTGGTTTTCCCCAGACCTATCCCCATCCTGTGGACAACCTCTTCACATTCAGGGTGGGTGGAGAAGAATCCGTAGATCTTACGCCCCTCCCCGTCCTCCATCGAACTGTTCCTAGACCAGTACTCCACACCCTTCTCGATGTAAGTTCCGCACGAAGAGCAGACACGCCTCTTCCGGGTCTTCTGCTTCCGAAGGCAGTGAATGGCCACTACTCCTCCCAGACCCAGTCCCGCATAACGTCTGGGAACATCCTCTCAAGCTCTTCAAGGGTTGCGTCGTGGGGGATTGTACCCTCCCCAAACTGCCGATTGGCCTCATCGATCCTATCAATCAACTCCATCCGAGTGAGGAAGTTGGGGTCCTGTTTGCGGACTGTCGCATCTCGGGTGGCTCGTCGAATCTCATCTTCGGAATACGGTCCAGTCGGAACCTCTCGAGTGTACGGGTCTGGCTGTCGGGGCCCCTGGAGCTCTTCCTGGATGCTTGGTGGGGGAGTGAACCCGTGCTGAATGTCAGGCTGCCCAGCCGCATAGCCAGCTAGGCTGCTTAGGCCACCCACTCCAGCTCCGATGGTTGCGTCCCTTATAATGCCCCATGGATTGAGTAAGCCTTTGCCTATCCTCTTGAGGCCACCCCCCTTCAGGAAGCCTCCGGCCTTCTCCTTGAATGACGGCTTGAACTGCGGGTCTCTAGCCACCTCCTCGAAGACGCGACGAGCCCTCACCTCCTCTGTGTCCATTATCTCTCGATGAGTCATCCCCATTCGTTTCAGCACCTCGTAGCGGTGCCTAAAGCGAGCCCTCTGTTGTTTGTTTTGGGCTGCCGTGGCTGGTGCAATGTAGTCCTCTGGGCCTTGCACGGGGAAGGGAGTGGTCTCCACTCCGGGCGGAGGGGGCTCAAAGTTTTGACTAGGCCACCCAGTTAGATCGCGGTCCGCCATCTCGCTTGCATACCACCCGGCCGGGTCGCGTCCACTCTCAAACAGGCGCCTGTCTGC
>Ga0098061_1000595_pt1 | contig 17443 bp, 27 predicted proteins | sample 22_taG_FD_92579 | JGI IMG/M metagenome (GOLD analysis project Ga0098061, IMG submission 92579) | Marine viral communities from the Subarctic Pacific Ocean - 22_ETSP_OMZ_AT15343 metaG | ecosystem: Environmental > Aquatic > Marine > Oceanic | place: Subarctic Pacific Ocean | collected 2015-01-20
GTCCCGTTTGCCCTTGGTCCATGCCTTTTTAAATTCTCCTAAAATTCTTTCGCGAGCAATTGTTTTAAAGGATGGTGCTAGTTTTTTAATTGCTGCTGCGGTCTTGGGCTCAATCGTAAATCCAAAGCGCGTAGCAAACTGCAACGCTCGTAACATACGCAATGGATCTTCTTTGAATCTATCTTCTGGGATTCCTATTGCACGGATGATTTTATTTTTAATATCTTCTAGCCCGCCGAAGTCATCAACGATGTTGCCTTGCGCATCTTTTGCTAAACCATTCATTGTAAAGTCTCGGCGTCCTAAGTCCGCTCCCACCGGAGCAGTCGGGTCAGTCGTTATTTCAAAATCTGCGTGCCCTGGTCCTGTTTTCTTTTCTCCTGTTCTTGGGATAGAGATATCAAAATCTTCTCCATCCACATTAGCAATAACAATGCCAAAAGCTTTTCCGACCTGGCTGACTTTTCCCAAACCTTTAAGAACCTCTTCAATCTCATCCAGTGGCAAGCCCGTTACAATAAAATCAATGTCTTTTGATTCTGGTGCGCCCTCTATAAATGAATCTCTTACAGCGCCACCCACAATAAAAGGTTCGCCGCCTGCTTGGATAATGGCGTCCTGAATCTTATTTATTGTTTGTGGTCCCGCTGCTTCTTTTAGAAACTTGCGCCAGTTTTCCATTAATTGTTTCATACTTGCGTCTTCCTCACAGGAACTTTTTCCATTCCCAATCTCTTTGCTGCCTCCAACCTATGGTGCCCATTGAGCACATAAAAAAATGGCTCCTCTTGTCCGCTCTTTGGGGCAGGTTCATAATCTTCTTCGCCTTGAAGTCTCGCAGTCACAACTGGCTTTTGATTACAGACATCAATAGGCTTAAAATCTCCGTTTTGGATTTGTTGTATTTTAATTTGAACTTGCCGCTCGCATTCTTCACTAGGGCAATCGTGATCTTTTCCGTGCCCCAGTTCTTCAGTTGGAAGAATTTTGTTTATGGGTGCATAAAAAGTATCTTCTTTTAGAAACTTCCTGAAATTTTCCATTATGAGTTTCATGTTGCCAAACCTCTCAAAGAGTTTATTGTCTTAGAGACATTTTCTGGCGAATGATGAATGGTTTCTCCACCCGCCTTTTCAAATTGGTTTATATATTTGGCGCGGTCATCAATTAAAACAGCTCGCTCGCCTTTGTCTACAATTTCCAAACTTTGAAGTTGTGCTCCCTTCTCTTTAGTAACAAACACTCTATCTGGATCTATGTTTGGAAAGTGAGTATCTATCCAGCGCCGCTTTGCGCCAGCGGAAACATCATCAACTGGTGAAGTCAACACATAAACATTTCCTAATTGTTGTGCCAATTCAACCATCTCTTTAGCTCCCCCAAGTACCCCCATCTCTATCCATATTCGTGGATCATCTGAAATAAGAGTGTATAAGTAATCACTAATTCTTTTTTGGACTTTGGTTCTCTCTCTACCTGAATCTTTTATAGCAGTCATGCTTTCTAGCTCATCAGCAGACACTGGCTCTGTTCTACCTTCTTCTTTGAATGCTCTCTGAAGTCTTCTTAATGCAGACCTTTTTGATTTGGAATTAGCATAAAGTTCACCAGCATCCGCATCAAGAGTTTTGTTAATCTCTTCTGCTACTTTGCCAGCGAAGTCCACAAGCACACCATCCATATCAAAAAAGATGTGGAGATCTTCCCTTTGTTCTTTTAAGAACTTGCGCCAGCTTTCAAATAAAAGTTTCACGCTACTTCCTCCAGGTCGGGAATGAACTTGCCTTGAAGTTTTAACTTGCCAAGAGCCAATTGGTTCGTAGGGCTGACCCAATAATGAACAGGATAGCGAAACTTTTTATATCTAACACCTTCGGCTTCAGCATCTTCTTTTGATTTTGTCATTATTGTACTCTGCCATTGTGTCCATCCTGCTTCTCTCATTTGGGCTGTTAAAGGATAGGGTTCTGGAGTTTTCATTTTAAAACGATATATATTAGGACTCTTTTTCCTGTCAGAAGAGCCGCCTTGTTTAAGGTGGTCGATCAATTGTGCTCTCGCCTTTTCAATAATTTCTTTTGCCCAACCTGATGCCTCAATCTCATTCACAATCTCGCTGCCAGGATTTACAGCAAACTCTTGTGGTATCTCCCCCGCCACAAGCTGGACTTCGACCTCGGGAGTTAGATCTGATTGTGCAGACAACTCTTCGTCTTCCATTAGCATATACTGCCGCCAGTTTTCCATCAGGAGTTTCATTATGGAGCCAACCTCATATTAAGACTTCCGCCCATGTCATTGAATACCTTAACCAATTCTTCGAATGTTGCATCAGGAGCTTCCGCACTTCTAAAACCTTTGTTATGAAAAACCTTTAACGACGCCATACTTGATACTTGCCCGGAAATTTCTTCTCCTGCGTATTCCTTTAAAACAACATCAATCAACTGACTTCCAATACCCTGTCCGCGTTTACTTTCATCCACTACAAACGAATAAATAGAATGAGCCCCTTGAGCATATGGTGAATTTTCCCAGACAACAATTTTGCCACCATCAATGGATAAAGTATTAACGGTAATTTCTTTACTACCAACCTGCTCTACCTCTTTAGATGAAGAAATTTCCTCGGTTATATACTTGCGCCAGTTTTCCATTAATAGTTTCATTTTAGTCCAATCAGCTCCCTCGTAATATTACCAATAATAATCTTTGTTGTGTTTTTTCCCTGAAGCGGACGAGAATACCAACCATCAGCTCCCAAATTATTAGAAACATTAGACCCAAGCCATTCTATACCCGTTTCTCGTTTACCACCAAAAGACACGAGCCACTCAACAAGTTCTGGATCACTTACAAACGGGAGATTTAATTTCTTTATTGCTATGTTCGCAGGGGCACCCGAAACTTCAGCCCAAAATCCCGGCTTTTTAAAAAGCTCACTCATTAAACCTCTAATTTCTCTTTTGGCGGAAGGACCGCCATCAGTAGCAATTGCACTAGCTTTCTTAGTTGGACCGCCTCGATCATGATAAGTAATTGCTATATCAACTTCAGGATCCTCGTCTACATCAGAAACATAAAAATTGGTAAACTGGTGCTTGACTCCTTCTGGAGTTTCCGCACCTGGGAAACCGCCCAAAGCAGCATAAGAGTTTTTTATTACCGAAGCTACATCGGGTGCTATTTTATCTGCTAGATCGCTTGTTGTTGTTACATCCACAGAGTTATTCTTCTTTCCAAGCTTGGAATTAGTTGTGGCTTCTTTTAGCATATACTTCCGCCAATTTTCCATTAAGAGTTTCATTTTCTTAACTTTGCCTCCATTCTTCTTTCTATGTCCTGATCCACTTCTTCAATAGTAACATCCCACTTCTTCATAAATCTATACCAAAGATTGGTATAAAGTTTTTTGTAGTCGTCGGAACGGTCGCGTGGATCAGATCCTGGGGCGAGCCCAAGATTAGGTTTGCTAGCGTCAATGGCTATTTGATCATAAAGCTTTTCCATCATATCTGCCCACTCATCCCAAAATTCATCACTAAATTTAGCTGGTGCCTCGACAGTGTTCTCGTTTAATTTTTCCTTCTCCACTTCCAAGGTCTTCTTGCTCTTCTTTGAATCTGGTAAATGTTTTTCGATCCTGACTTTTAAGATCGGATCTCCATTAACAGTTGGTTGTCCAAGCTCATCTTTGCCAATGTCTTTAACAACAATTCTTTTGTTCTTATACTTGCCGCCCAACAAAACATCGCCAACCTCGATGTCGAGATCAATGCTTTCGGTAAGATACTTGCGCCAATTTTCCATCAAGAGTTTCATTTATAATCCTCCCAAAACAGACGGGATTGGAATCCCCACTTTTGGAGCAATATTTTTAATTTGAGCAAAAAGATTCAAATATTTTTCGGATTCATATGGAAGTTCCGAACTTTGCATCAACAATGAATATGCATCTGCCAAAACTTCTTCGACCCTATCCTCGAATCCAAAATCATTTTCCCATCTACTCGCAGCACTCAAGGGTTCAACATCTCTATTAATACGAAAAGGTTCAAAAACATCTTTCCAGTCCTTCATAAAGTTCGTCATTAGGCTATGACCTAGTTCATGATATAAAAGACCCTTTCGTCTTCTTCCAACAGGAAGTTTAAAAAAAGATGGACCAAGATTGATAGTTTCGCCTTGTTTTGATTTATGGTGCTGCCCCATGTAAGAAACATCTGGATTGTATGCATATCCCTCTGGAGGATTTGCAAGAAATTCCTCTAAAGACATTTGAGACACCGCATCTACTATGTCAGTGATAGATGAAATATTTTCTCTCAAATACTTACGCCAGTTTTCCATCAGGAGTTTCATTATTTCACTAAATCCTCCACTTGTTCGACGCTATTAAGTAGCCAACCTTCTGGATTCATCTTTTTTGGATCGTGGCCGCGCTTTACTAAATCAATCCACAGGTTCCAAACTTCTAAATCTTTATCCTTCATTTTATTATTCGTGATAATGATGGGAATTTCAATATCAAGTAACTTCGCTGCCTTTACTCTATGGTGACCATCTCCGAACCCAAACATTCCATCTCGAAACACCGTCACTTCTACGGGTTCATCAAATTTTACATTTTTAGCCCACTCGATTTGTTCTTCTTGGCTCCACTGTGCAAAATCCTTCCACCTCTGTTCAGTATCATATTCTCCCATATGAGTTGTAAGATATTTGGCAGAGAACATCATCTCCTCACCTTGAGGAATATATTCCTCTTCCTCTTCGATGAAAGAGCGCCAGTTTTCCATAAGAAGTTTCATTTCTTTTTGCGTTCCTTCGCGTGATCGTTCCATTCATTAATTAGTTTGCAAGTATTCTTTAGGTTTAATGATTCGGGCACTTCAAAAAAAGGAAAAAAGGCATGAAACATAAAGAAAACAGATCTTATAAATAAGTGTATGCTCATTTTACCAGCAAACACCAGATGACTCAAATAAGTTTCATTGTTTTCTTCAAGGTGTTTCATTGTCTGTAGTCATCGCCCCAATCAAATATTTCTTCGCCCTCATAAACCGATCTTAAATAATTATGATAGTCTGAACTGTAAACTTCAGCATCAAAAGTGTCTGCACCAGCCAACCACTTTTGAAAAATACGATGATTACCGTCATCGACGATAAGTTGCTTTTTGTCAAGATCATACCACAGAACAGGATCGCCTTCAGTCATGCTCAATTCACCCCTCGTTATATCACTTAATATATGTTCCCCTTGCTGCTTCAACATAGTTACTAAATTCATAGGAATGTCTTTAACAAAAATAGCGTCTTCCTCATCGTTGCCAGTCCCTTCGTATATCTCTGGTGGCATTTCAAACACTTCGCCAGTGATTGGACTTTTTATACCTTCGTTCAAATATCTTCTAAATCTTTCCATTAAGAGTTTCATTAAAATGTTTCCTGTTCTCCATCTTCATAGGTTATGATTGTTTTGTTTGTTGGATGGGGAACGATATGAACCTTAATAAAATCATCCATTGAATCAAAGATTGCGATACCTCCGCGTGGCGGTGGATAAAGCCAATGAATGACAGCTTGCCCTGTCGCAAGCTTAACGCCTTCAATCACAACGCCTGTTCCTGATACTCCGCTTTCATCATCATCACGATAAACTGTAAATGCCCTAATTCCTCGTGGTGCTAGGGATGGTGGTGGGCTTGGCTTGAGCGATTCCACTTGCTCGTCTTTCTTTTTGGTTACCATGCATCAACTCCCCCCATCGCCAGGAGGGGCACTGCCACGATAATCAATTCGTGCTTTCTTACCAAAAGGCTTGGCTTTGGTATTGTTGCCTCCCCCACGTAAAACTCTTTTAAGTTCTCCATCGTATGTTGCCCTTACATGCTTTTGCCAATCAGCTTCCTCAAGCTGCTCGCTTTCGAGAAACGCATCAACAGCGGGTTGGGCTTTAGAAATGTCTGCATCCACCTTGTCATCGTTGGCATTCACATAAAAAAAATTGTTCCCAAACTCGTTTTGATATAATCCTTTTCTTTTCTTTACAGACGTGTGTGATCCTTCAACTTCGCTATCTAATAATTGTCGCCCACCTTGTTGGCCGCGTTCCCTATTTCTTTCGAGTGCAGTATCAACATCCAGATCCACAAAGATCATTGCTACATCATAACCTTTGGCTTCCAACTCACTCTTTTGTCCTAGCAACTCACTTGAGTTCCCCCCTGTTCCATCAACAATAAAATTATCAGGCGTCCCATCGGGTGGCTCTATATACTTTCTTATATCAGCCTTTTTTTGTACTTGAGATGCTGAAAACGCAGTTGCATACTTACTTAATATCGTCTCTACAGACACCAATTTTATTTCTCTATCTTTATACTCTTGAGATTCTGGATCTAGATTTTCTAATTCGGCAACAAGTTCTTTTCTTTGTGCAAAAAGTGCTGGCTTATCTCCAAGAGCTAAACCTGCGGCTCTTAGATCGGCTTCGTACTTTGCATCAGCATTAATGATGTTAGGAATTCTTGGAAAAACATTAAGTTTTTTCAAAATTGTGGTCTTCCCCGAACCAGGACCACCAGCCATAAAAATAGCTTTTGGTGTGCTGGGTTGTTCTTCGTCTTCATCAATAAATTTGCGCCAGTTTTCAAATAGTTGTTTCATGAAGTTATCCTTTCAACAGCTCGATTAAATCTTTCTTTTCTTCGTTGCTCAATGATGATGATAAATAGTTTTGAATAACAGAAGGCGAAGCCTCAATCATTGTTTTCCTGTCCATATCACAATAAGGACAATTTAAAAAACTTTGGCCTCGCTTTCCACCTAAACAAACACTACAAACCACTCTTACATAAAGTTTTTGTTCTTCCCCATCGCCCGCCACATAGTAAATAGTAAAAAGCAGGTCCGCAAAGAATAAAAAAAGGGCACCCTACTTTCGCAGAGTGCCCTTTGTAAAGAAGGTTTTAAATGTCCACTACTTTACTTCAATTGTGCGGGGCTTTGCAGCTTCAGTCTTTGGAACAATCACAACCAAGACACCACTCTTGTATGTCGCATCAATATTATCAAAATCGCAGTTGTTAGGTAGTGTGTACTTCTTCTTATAATTAGTTGCGTAAGTGTGGCAATCAGTCTTGTCGCCAACATCGTAACTTAATGTGAGTTCACCACCTTGCATCGAGATATTAAAATCTGCCTTCTCCAACCCCGGTGCGACTAAAGAAATTGTATATTTATCACTCTCCTCTTTTACGTCCGCCTTGTTCAGTGAAAAGCTTTTAGCTTCTGCCACTGGTGTGGGGAGGTCAAATAAATCATCAAAGATTGTTCTAGAAAAAAAGTTATCTAAAAAATCACCTCGGTTGTTGTATCGCATTAGCATTCCCATTATTTTTTCTCCTTTTGTCTACGCACTTCTTGTGCCTTCATCTGTTATTGTAATCACCCTCAATGGCGAGTCAAACAAAAAAATCACCCCAACAGCAACTTCCTTGCGTCAGAAATCCTTTCGTTGATCAGTTTCACTGTCCCGACAGCGATAATCGTCTTGCCATTTGAAAAATTAATCTCAATAAACTCGTGATTGTTATCTAAACCTTCGGGCAACTTATCTTGATGCAATAATACTATAAATTCATCGCTCGGACTCATCGAAACAATATGATTAGGATTCACATTGACTTCGCGGAGATAATACTCAGGCTTCTGATTCGCTCGGATCACTTGCACTAATTTGATCATCGGCCTCCCCTTGTAGCTCTGATTGTTTAGATGGATCGATGCCCATTTTTATGTCTGCTTGGGCTTTCATGTATCCCGCAAGGATAGCTGAATAATCCATTAGAAGCAAATCAACTTTGGAAAGCAATTGCCTCGCATTGTCAATATTTTCCAAAGCAGCATCCGCGTTGCTACCATCTCTCTCATCGACAGCCCCCGCAGCATTATTTATATAGCCCAGCCCAGCCGTCATTGGTTTTGATAAGTTTCCTAATAGTTGTGAAATCGTTAGTGGAACATCTTCTAAATCCACCGCATAGTTTATTGTTACTTTCAATTCGCTTTTCCTTTCTTATTTGGTTTCATAATGTGTCGTTCTTCCACAATGATAGGATCCGAATGACCCAGCGGAAGAACCTTATATCGTTTTGCGCCCACAACCGCACTGGTGATTGGAAGTGCGTTGTTCAGAACAAAGCAGAGCCGATGCCGCAACTTTATTAAATCCTGCTCATAAGGGGTTCCAGCAGTGCTACGGATCTGAATCATATCGCTCACTGCAAACTTTGCAGGAGTCTTGGTAGCAAGCAAAACCTTTTCGGCATACTTGTTATTTCGCAGCTTCAAGAACTTTGCCTTCTCAGGAACATAATTGGATTCCTCAAGAATTGACTTAGCAAGATCGGTCCAATAACCAGTCTGCGCATAGTAAGCAGCCAAAATTTTAGCATCTGCCAAATAATCAGCATTATACTCGGTTGCCCAACCTTGAAGCTTTTTCTTCTCAGCCGGTGAAAAACGACTCTCTATCTTTTCAAAAGAATCATACTGATTTTGAGTCAGATAACCACCCTTTTTGAAAAAATCCATTAAGGATTTCAAAAAGTTTTGGGTACTCGCATTGAGGGGTTCCTTAGCGAGCTTATCAAGCCGTGCGCCTAATCCAGGTACATTCACCCTCGGTGAAGGCGTATAGTTTTGGTATTTGCTGTATTTTCCGTAATAGCCCATTTATCTTTTCACTTTCTTACAGCCCTATCTTACCATGTGGGTTTTCAGATGTCAAGAACTTTTTTAGATATATTGTTTTATAAGGGTTTTTCCTATAAGGGTTACTGCTTAAGGAATGTGGTGATGGCTGCGCCCGCAGACCCCACGATCAAGGTAAATAAAAACCAGACCAAACGACTAGAATTTTTCCGTTGCTCCTCTACAATTTTTAATCGAGCATACACGCCAGCATCAGGATTATACATTGCCTCTTTAATCTTAGAAATATCTTCGCCCATCTTTTCTTGAGTTTCTTTAACTGCTTCAAGACTGTCCATAATTTTATCTTCCAAGAACTCAACCCTCTGGGATAAGTTTTCTAATTTAATGTCCGAAAGAGGCACATAATAAGTAGTAACTTATTTCGGCTTTTCCTCAACGATACCTACATCTGTTGTTAATAATGTTGATGCTGCGCTTGCGGCATTTTGTAAAGCACATCGGGTAACCTTGAACGGATCAATGATTCCGTAAGTAAACATATTAACAATCTCACCCGTTGTAATATCTAATCCTGATTCTGGGTTAGTATGGCTCTCTACCTTATCTAAATAAATATCAGGAGATAGCCCTGCGTTTGATACCATTTTCCTGAAGGGTTCTTTGATGGCTTGCTTAATGATACCAACTCCAATCTGTTGTTCAGAGCTTTCGGATTCAACTTCTATTTTTCTTGCCGCTCGCAGTAAAGCAGCGGAGCCACCCGCAATGATTCCCTCTTGTTGAGCAGAGTTAACAGCTTCCAAAGCATCTTCAACACGATGTTTCTTTTCCATCATCTCTATTTCAGTTGCGCCGCCAACTTTGATGACGGCGATGGCTGAAGAAAGCCGAGTTATTCTTTCTTGAATCTTTTCACAAACATTTAAGCTTGACTCTTTTTGTAGCTCTTCTTTCAAGAGTTCAATTCTTTCTTCTACTGCTTCATCATCTTGATTACCGCCAACAACAATAGTTCCTCTCTTGTCTGATTCAATTGTTTGTGCTGTTCCAAAATGCTCAAGCTTCACGGATCGCATTTGTATTCCGCTCTCCCTGGAAATAAATGTTGCACCACAAGAAATAGCAAGATCAGCTAAGATGTTGCGACGTTCTTCACCATAACGTGGAGCTTTAATCCCAGCAACTTTCATCGTACCCTTCATCGAATTCATAATCATTGCTGCCAAAGCTTGTCCTGAAATGTCTTCGGCAATAATAATAAAAGAGCGAGCATCCCTAGCAGCAATCTCTAATGCTGGAAGAACATCTTCGATGGTTGTAATATTTTTATCTGTCACCAGAATGAGGCAATCTTCATGCTTCATAACGCCTCGGCGTTCATCTGTAATAAAAGCATTCGCAAGTAAGCCTGAGTCAAACTGAAAACCTTCAGTAAGTTCCAAAGATGTTTCATTGGACTTGGCTTCTTTAATTGTTATTGCCCCGCCCTTGCCGACTTGATCGACTGCACTAGCAATAAGTTTGCCAATGCCCTTGTCGCCATTCGCTGAAATGGTTGCTACTTGTTCGATCTCTTCTTGTGTTGATACGGGTCGTGATTGGCTTTTAAGTTTTTCAACAATAGCCTCGACTGCTAAATCAATACCCTTCTTCATCTCAACGGGAGAAGCACCTGTTATTAAATGAGTCTGTGCCTTCTGTAAGATAGCTCGCGCAAAAACTATGGAAGTTGTTGTGCCATCGCCAGCGGTTGAGTTGGTGGTTTCGCTTGCTTGTTTAATAACTTGTGCGCCAAGATCCTCAAACGGATCCTCAAAGTCAACAAAACGTGCAACAGTTACCCCATCTTTTGTAATGAGCGGACGTTGGTTGTGGTTCTTTAAGATAACATTGCGACCTCTTGGGCCGAGTGTTGCGCCGACTGCATCAGCCAAAGCATCGACGCCTTTCATTATAGATTCGTTTAGTTTGCGCCCTGTCTTGTAATACTTCATTTGTTTCTCTCTCCTAATAAAAGCTTTTCAGGTAAGTAAGTGGCATCAACACCTTGAAGATTGGGCAACCCAAAATATTCATTAAGGCACCAATTTACTTCTTGAATCCCAAGGCACTGTGTATAAGACACATTATTATAAAAAATAGAAAAGTCAATTTCTTTTAATGCGTCAATTACTTTTCGCTTCTCTCCATTGATTTTATAAAAAGCATAACACGTATTCTTAACTCTTTTAAAATCTTCGATAACATTTCCACACCCCCACCCGAATGTTGTTAATACCACATCTGCGTCTTCAGGTGAAGTTTTTTTTATTAATTCAGGATCTGGAATTGTGATTTTTGGTCTTTGTTCGTTACCTTTTTTCCAAATCTGAAAAATAGTATTTAAGTTTTTCCCATACACGCCCGTCTCTTCTGAATAAAAACAAACTTCGGGCAATGAATAAGTCTCAATCAAGTGGAAGCTTGAATCTAACCTATTAATTAAGGACCATTTCTTCCATGCTTTAGGAACAATAAATCCTATAACCTCAGAAAACTTGGCTGCCTCATTAAAAAATTTAACTGCCAAACTACTCATTCTCCCAAAGGGAGGATTAGTTAAAGTAACATAGTGATCATCAACCTTAAAACCTGCGGCAGTAATAAAACCTGAAGATTCCAAAAAATTAGCTTTCAGTACCTCTTTATGTTTAGGCTCAATGTCACAAGAAACAATCTTATTTTTAAAACCAGCTCGCTTAATTGATTCAATAAAATCTCCCCTTCCGCCAGCGGGTTCTAAAATAATTGAATCTTCCTTAATGTATTTTCTAGTTTTTTCTACACAAAAATCAGAAATCTCAGGAATGGTATAATATTGTTCTTTGCCGGTTTTGCGTTTGTTACCCGGTTTCGTTTTGTGAAACGAATGTAGAAAACCTGCAATCGCGTTACAAGTTTGCAATTCCTCAACTAATTCACCGCGCAACTCTATCTCGTCATTAATTAAAACCAAACCCTACCTCCCTCTATGAATTGGATAGGGCAAGTCTACCACGCCTGGGTTGGATTTGTCAAGCAGTTTCTTGAGTTCTTTGGTTTCTTTCTTGGTCTTGCCTAAGATATATAAGTATTTATGTTTCGTTGGCGACGGTCGTTTCATACAACGATCTTGGTGGGCTGTTCTTTCTTGCTTCAATTGTTTAGCAATGTCTTCTGGTATTGTTGCCCAATTTACTTTCTTATAGTTTTTCTTTTTGCCCATCATTTTATACCATTCAGGTTGCCACTCAATTTGTAGCTTTTTTGCGTAACGAACGATTTGACTTCGGTCTGCAAACCCGCTGCTGCCGAACCAACCGCGCTTAGGATTGTCTGGGTCTAAATATTGACTTCCAGCACCGAATTTTTGCCCTAAATAGATAAAGTTACAAGCTTGGTAGATGGTTCCAAGCTCCTTAGCCTCGGGATCGGAGTATGCTGAGAATGCTCTAAATTGCGTATTTTTTACCATCCATTTGATCGACTTGGTTATAAGCCAAGAGCCAAGATTTTTTGGTGCCCATGAAATACAAGCGCCTCGACTTATTAATTTCTCCTTGTCTTTGTTTTCTTCGCCCAAGATATTAGAAAATGCATTGGGTGTTGCCATGATGATGACGCCTGCTAGGGTTCCATTCTTTTTTAGTCGTGCTGTAAACCTGTGGGTGAGCCAGATTGGAAGTTTGCCGAGCCATTCATGTCGCTCGATGAAGTGCTTGATTTCGAGGCACTGTCCCGAATCGGTTTTATCAACATAGGCAAATTCAAAGTCATCAGTTCGTAAAGATTTCTGTTCTTCTTCTGTAAGGTTTGCTTCTTTTAGATCATTGGTTAAGTTTTGCTGACGGATCTCATACTGCCAGCAGTGGTCTTTATCGTAATCTTTAAATCGGTCGTATACTTCTTGCTTCACGTAACCTATTCTATCAAACCACCATAAAAAAGTCAAGAAGTATTAAAATTTTTCACCACTTAATTTTATACCAGAAGTGAGTGGAGAACTTTCCCACTTAAATCTAATTTTAAATAGTTTTGTTGCGTCTTCGCCTTCGCCAGCCCATACTCCAATCGAGGACAAACCAACATCTTCTAATTCAATATGTTCAGATGAAATCTTCTTAAGTTTATCATTTTTCATAGGATCCATAACTGTAGCGCTATAGTCACCACTTCTTCCATGTCCAGTTACTTTAATGTAATAAGGATAGCGATCTTTTGCATCAATCCATAAATCAAGAAAGTGCTCTTTTAAATCTTCAATCGACATATCCAAATAAGCTTTCATTAATTCATCTCGTGCAACGGTAAGCACTTGATGTCCAGCCTTATAATATGGTGCGCCAGCGGGTGTTGGTGTTTTGCTACCTTTAGGCATTGGATATGCTCCAATATCTTTAAGATATTGCTTTTTTGCTGAAGATTTTTCCGCGCCGCCCCAATCTAACTTCTTTGATACCTTAATCAACTTAGGCGTGGCAACTCCCGCCAAATCAATCCCCAATATTCTCCCCAAACTTCCAATGCCGGGATTTTTAAATCCAATCTCGCCTTTACCTTTAGTGGACTTAGCTGACACGCCCAAGAACGCATCACTAGAAAACTTATACAAAGTATCTGTTGGATTTTTCTTTGAATCTACGTCAGTTTCAACTGCTTGAGATAAAACGCCTGGTCTTGCAGTCCACCAAGCTTGAACTAGCTTTCCGTCAAAACCATTTGCTGCTGCCCACTCCAATGAAGCATCTGCTTGTGCCTTTGCGCGACCGTCTTGATCTGCATATTCTTCTGGGCTTATTTGTTTTTTCCTCTGCTCAATTGCTTTTAGAACTAACTTTTCTTGTGGACCATAAATTTTCCAATTGGCTCCTCCAGCATAGTAACCCATTAATATTTCATTAACGTCAGCGCCTAAAGTATTTTGTTGTTCCATGAGTCCTATTTCTTCCTCTATGGCTTCAACAAGCATCTTATATGTAAATTCATTGTTTGTCAAGTTATTTTTCTTCATTTCAGCACCTCATCAAGTTTTAATCCAGCGCAATCAATCTTTCGTTTGGTAATATGATAATGACTCACAACGCCTTTGAATGTTGCGTCTTGCACTTTACTATAAGTAGTTTCAACCAACTTGTTATTCTCCATCGGCGCGACCAACGGAATACCATAAGCAAGATTGAGCGCCTTGGCTAATGCCGCAAACGCTTCGATCTGAACTGGATAAAAACCAGTGAAGGGCGGAAGCTCCTTATCATGAACTTTGACGCCCTCCATTATTGGTCTAGCGCCGAAACCTTTTCTTTTATAGATTGTTTGATATTTGGGATAATAGGCGTTTGATATTTCAACGCCGATGCTGGTATTGTTTACTTTTCTGTTGCCAGCGTGCCACGCGATGTCGTTGCAGTCCATTATTTGGTAAATGGTTCCGTCGTTGTCAATAAGAAAATGCACGGACAATCCACGCTTTTCCAAAATACGAAAACAAGATTTAGAGCTTAGGCACACGTCCCAATGAGCCACAAACATTGTTGGATCTCTGGTGCCATTATATTTTTTGTAATTCTTTTTCGGCAACTTCATGCCGTGACCTTCTTTAAAGAGCACGACTTTTTTCCAATTAATTCCTATATACTTTCCATCGCAAACAATAGCACTATGATTCTCGCTTGGGTTTGCGCTTGCAAACTCTTTTAATACAGTCACAAGGGCTTCTTTTTCAGTTGCTCGCCTACGAATGGTGGGAACATCCACAACGCCCGACTCCTCAACGCCATATACTTTTTGAAATTTGGAAATTTTATTGGCAAGATTTTTTGAGTGCTTTGACTCTCCAAACCAACTTGGACTCCAGTCCAGAGATTTTGAACTCTTTAGGTTGAGAAGAAATGTTTTTATTACACTCCATATGAGGTTAAACAATTTCATCCGCGATACCCCACTCCAACGCTTGTTCGGCGTCAAAGTAAGTATCTGTCTTGCGTCGAAAAATACTTTTTAGTTCTTTGCGATCAAGCTTGGTTTCATTTGCTATTGCGTTGATAAATTGTTCTTGATACCACCGCACCTCTCGAATGTCTGTTTCTAATTCTTTGATAGATCCGAACTGACCACCCTGAATGGAGTGTATCATTAGACGACAATACTTACCGACCTTTCTCTTGCCTTTGGTGCCTGCTGCTAGAAGTAAAATTCCAGCCGACATAACCTTTCCAAGGCCTACCGTATGAATTTCGCAATCTTGTTGAATGAATCTCATACAATCATAAATGGAAAACATGTCTTGAACATTGCCTCCCTCGGTTGAAATAAAAAACTCTATGGGCTCATAAGAAACTTCTGGTTCTGCCTCTTCATCTTCCTCGTCTTCTGTCTCTGTTTGCCCAGTTAACTTTAAAAGATTAAGGGCACTAACAGTTCCTCGGGATCTATCCTCATTGATTTCGCCATAAACATTTAGCATCCTTATGGATGGCTCAACAGAAAGATCTGGAATTATCATTAGACTCTGTTCTTCTTCTTCGGTTTTGTCGTCTTTAGTTTCTTCAGTCATTTATTATCTTCTTTCTTTGTAAAGATCAGTTAAAGCAATCAACGTGGTCTCCCAATCCCTTACTTCAAGTTGCCACTCAAAATCTTTTGGATAGTTTTCAACAAAAACTTCTATTGTTTCTCTTTTCCACTTTTCAAAATCGTAGTCCAACTCATTTTGATGGAGTTTGGCTTCTTCGCTACCCTTTGTTAGAGCGATGGCTTTTTTATAAAGTTGATCTGCGAAAGCAACTCTATAAACAGTTGCTCCTATAAGTTTTAAAGCTTGGCTAGTTGATTTTTCTACAAGAAGTGCGGTCGCACTCCAGCCAGATCGAAAGGTAAAAAAGCCCTTTAGAAAATAACCAATGAAAAAACCAACAACAAGTAATACGAAATTATAGTCTTCCATCAAGAGTAATTATACACCATAATGGGTTTAACTTTAAGCTAAATACAGGAAAAATAGTATGGCTACGCAAGTGAAGCCTATGCCGAGGTGAAAGCCAAGCGAAAAATAAGCTAGCTTTCCGCCTTTAGTCATGTTTAAAGTTTGTAAAGATCGCTTTCAGGACTATAATCGGTCGGAACATTTCTTTTAGATTTCACTACTCGTTTTCGGGGATTTGCCTTTGCCGTAAGAGTAACTCTGGTACTCTTCCCGGATCCTCTTGCGTCTTGAAGATCAATACTTATCTCGCCCATCTCCGCTTTTGTTCTGTCCACGTTATTAACAATCCATCCCTGTTTTCCAAGTTCGCCCAAGCGCCGGTCGCCCATGCCGCCTGTGCCCATTATTTTACTCACCACCCCAGGAGACGTTAGAAGACTCATCACAGCCTGCACTGCTTTATTTTGTTCTGAGCGTACATCCGCTGCTCCGGGAGCTTCATCCATTTGATCAAACTCTTCATCAATAAACTCTTTGAGTTGTGATTTAGTAAGCTTCATGATTAAAGTTTACTTTGATTGTTTTTGAATACGTGTAAAGATCCTGTTGACCATGCGATCAACTTTCTTTGATTGTGCTACTTTCTTTTTCTCGGTCAGGAGACGATTAACAACTCGCTTATAGACTGCTTCCTTGAGCTTGGCGGGTGAGTCGTCAATAACTTCGATGCCGAGAGTTTTTAGTTGCTCCTCAAGCTCTTCGGTGTCGTCAGCCTCGGCAAGCTCTTCAACATCGTCTTCATCTTCTAGTCCAACATCGCCAACGGGAGCCATATCCTCACCGCCGCCCATATCCATATCCATTTCACCTTCACCTTCACCTTCAAGGGCTCCGCTTGCTTCAATAGATGCAGCAAGATCAACAATTGCCTCTGCCGCTTCAGGAGTCATCTCAGGCATTTCGCCTTCGCCACCTTCTGGTGCTATATCATCTACAGGAGCTTCTTCCGGCGGTCCCATATCATCTACAGGAGCTTCTTCCGGCGGTCCCATATCATCTACAGGAGCTTCCGTTGCTTCAAGATCCTCGACTTCATCTTCCTCATCTTGCTCGTCAAGATAAGTGTTTGATACAAATTGATTAGATAAACTATCAATCTCAGCCAACTTCATCATGCGTCGAACTGCGTGCTCACTCAATAGGGATTTTTGGGGCTTCTTCTTTTTTGCCATTTCGATTGTCTCCTTGGTTATGTAAACAAATAGATGTTCTACCTGTATAAATAGTACGCACTATTACAAAAAACCATTTTATAGTATGTTTAGCCTTTTGAAGTTTCGGGCAACTTTGGCTATCGCTTTATTCTCAATTTGCTTTATTCGAGACGGCGTTAAGTTTAGTCGTTCGCCTATTTCTCTTAGGCGCATATCACCATTTTTTTGTACGGCGATCTCTGTGCAATTGAGATCTTCTGAATAATCTATCCACAATCTACAATCTTTAACTAAACATTTTTGTCTTTTCATCCTGCATTCTTCGTAGCATTTCATAAATCTGGGTACTCCTGTTCCAAGATATCAAATATATTTTCAACCTCATCATCTCCCAAAGCAAATTTATCTTTTGTTTCTTTAGCATCTTTTTTATTCCTTTGCGCTTTAGCAAGTTGAGGTTTACTTTGGACATGCAACTTTTCTTTTAGCGTTGCAATAAAATTCATAAAGTGTGGGTCATTTTCTGTGTAAGCTTCAATAATGCCTTCTAAGAACTGACGCTGCGA
>Ga0098061_1000596_pt1 | contig 17430 bp, 8 predicted proteins | sample 22_taG_FD_92579 | JGI IMG/M metagenome (GOLD analysis project Ga0098061, IMG submission 92579) | Marine viral communities from the Subarctic Pacific Ocean - 22_ETSP_OMZ_AT15343 metaG | ecosystem: Environmental > Aquatic > Marine > Oceanic | place: Subarctic Pacific Ocean | collected 2015-01-20
AGCCAACTCAAATTGTCGCCGGTGCCGCTGCTAAAAAGACCGGAATTGGGTCTGTAACTACTCACAATGCCAATCCAAATCCACATTATAAGCTAGACAATGTTCACACGGGCACTATACGCATTGGATATGATAACGGGTTTATCAGAAGAGGCTTCCAAAACAGTTTTAAGTATAGCTGGATTAAAGATGGCTCTAAGGTGATGTTTAAAGGATATAACGGGGCCCTCTTTATTAGCGAAGAAAACGCGGAGTCGGTTCCATTTACAGAATTTGTTGATTACACGCCGTTGTTTACTGTTGAGGACGACGATAAAATTGAGTTTTTGGAAAAAAGCGAAAATACCATCTCTACAACGGCTTTTGGCACAGTCACTACCGATTTTACATTTTTGAAAAACCACATATATGAGCCCTACAACAAAGAAACGCTACTTTTGGACGGAAGTGCTAACAATTTCTTGAATCAGCACATTACAACCACCGAAAGCCCAGCAAGCACTCGTTTGAACGCTTTATTGCTAAACAGAAACGGCCCATTTGGGTGGCCTACATGGAAGCAAATAAGAAATGAATATACGCCGGCATTAATGGTTAGAAAAAATCCTCGCGAGCCACCGTCGATGGAAACTTCTTTCCAAATAGCGAAGCAGGATTATTATCGTTTTCCATATTCTCATGCTTCTTTAAAAAATACGACCAACAACATTTTCTTTAAGATGTCGGAGGACGATGACGAGATTTTAAACGCCAAATATACTTTTAATATCCACTATATGGAAATATTTGATGAGGACAGCCTTCAGTTTATAAACTTAAGAGACAGCATTCCAGCGTTGCCAAAGTATGATTTTTCAGACAGTATATGTACTGCACTTTTATACAAAACAGATCCGAAATTTGAAGATTCTAAAATACTTTATTATGATTATGCAGAAACCATTTACCCAAGAGCGCAGTGGCAAACAACCGAAGTGGCTAGAAATTTAGATCAGATAGATAGTCTTGTTAACTTTTCTTCCGATAAGGAGACTAGAGCCCATTCAGCACTTACGAACTCGTTGGGTTTCGTATTGGATTATCCCAACGTCAATCAGGCCGCAGCCGGCCTCTCTTCTTGGCCCATTGAGGTATTAACGCAGTCGTTGAACGGCTCCGCGATAACATTGAGGAGTGGAGAGGCCGTAACATATAACACTGATGCGGCTTATACGGCCGCTGGAAGCCTTGCATCTCCCTTTGTTCTTGAATATGTGCAGTCGTCTTATGGGCATGATATGAGCGCTACCACACTTCCCCTCTCAACGATTTTTGATGAAGGGAGAACGCCCTATAAAAACGATAATGAGTATTTCTTAGATAAGAAACTAGCGCGGTACCGCGGTTTAATGTCAGAATTCAGGCTTTCTGAGTTTGCTTCACAATTATTTTCGGATCCATCGACTTCAACGAATCTTACTGTCTATGGAAGAAATACTTCTTCGCTGGGTGACAATAAGATTGACAAGCTTTTAGCCCGTTATGGATATACTGACAAAATTTTTGAAGTAGATATGCCTCTTGACAAAGTGGACGAATTTGACAATGTAAAAATGACATTAGAGTGTGATGCAATAGTTAGATTCCGCCCTTATGAGAATTTTTATTGGCAACGATGGCTATATAACAAGGTTTTGAAATTAATATACGAGGATGTGGTTGTTGATTGTTCTGGCTCCGGAGCTTCCTTTACACAGACGACAGCGCAAACTCCTCTTAGCACTATATTCGCCAAATATCTACAAAAGGGGGTCTTTTATCCATATTATGGGTTTACAATGACAGGAAGCGTGGCAGCAAACTATCCAGACGCTCTCTTAAATTCTTCGGCCGGCTTGCTTGGAGCAAGAAATATGGATCTTATTCCACAAGAGTGTGTATATAATGATGTATATTTGCCATCTCACATTTTAGATTCCAGCGCAACGCTTTTGAGCACAGCTTCTTTTGGCAATAGAGAGTTTGGCTCTTCTGTGTATAGAGAAGAAACATCTAGAACGAGCCAACAGTTTTTAATCGAAACTCAAAAATTGTTTGGCGTTAAAGGCTCACATATTGTTGGTAAGAAGGCTAAAAATTTCAATCAGCAGGGCGAATTTGTTTATTCTTTAGAAGACAGCGCTCTTAGTAAGCCGCTGGTGATGCATGTTGTATTAGAAAGAACTGACGGAATGAACAATACAACTATTGGCGACCTACAAGGGCCATGGCCATATTACCAGAACTTGGCGCCATGTGATGGTTTTGGCTCTTTAACCTCTGATTTTTTCGATGGCGCCACAACATACACATATGACGCCGGCGCCACAAATTTTATTGCACCGTCTAGAACATATCAAGCAGATAGTTCGGTTATACGTTTTGAGTTTACTCCACCAGTTGTTGGCGCCTCTTCTGGCTCATTTACTCTTCAGGAAGCTCTGTGGGGCTCAAACACCACCGTTCTTTCTTGGAAGACTAGCATCGCAAAAGAGTTTGGAATTCTTTCAAGCCCGGGCTCCGATTTAAGAGATAGCCTTATTATCACGACTGGGCCTCAAGGGGAGCCTATTTTTAGCCTTAAGGGAGAAAACCTTTCAGCAATTCTAAACACGACTGGTTCCACCACCACCGCTCCAGCCGCTCCAGCTACAGCTTACAATCACGCACTTCTTGGCTCTTCTCCATACGTTTCAAATAGTGTGCGTGGAACCAACAAGGGCATCTATTTTTCTATTTATGGGCCAGAATTCAATGATGGCACGATTGATGAGTCCCTTGTTAGAATGCGGCCTGCAAATGTTAGTACTGTTGGTTCTTTGGCCTCTGTTCTTGGTTTAGAAAATAGCAAATTGGTGGGCGATGTTGATGATATACAACACCTAGAAGAGGGGGTTGCGTTTATTCCCATACAAAAAGATGATTGTGAAAAAACTAAATTCTTTGACATTCCAGAGGACAGATTCTTTGGAAGACTACTATATTTGCAATTGAAGGGAAGGCTAAAATATGAATATTTTGAAGAAAAAGAGCTAGAAAGTATATCAGCCACACAGGATATAAATAAAATAAGAGAGAAAGATAATTATATAGACGATTTGATTATGAGCATGGAAAAATATGTGTGGCCAATAGAACTTGACTTTTTAAGAACAATTCGCATGAATAAAGATCTTGTCAATTTACGAGGTGGTAAAATAGAATGGCTGGGTGAAGCTATTAATCCCTTTATTGCATTTTCTTTTGATATGCAACAAAAGTGGACCATTGATCAGCGTATTGCTGCATGGCAGGGGAACTTGCCTGATCTGGAAGCAGAAAGGCTTCAACAAACTATAACTTTTGACATGCAAGAAGTTTTTGGCAAAAAGGTTCCAAAAGATCTCCGCGCCCTAACTTTTAAAATTAAAAAGCGCGCTGAGCATAATTATGATAACTTTATAAATCGGCGTTTAGGAAAAGAAACATACAGAGAAATTGATGATGGGATTAGCCACAATTGGCCATATGATGAGTTTACTCTTGTAGAATATGCAAAAATAAAAGCAACTCTTTCGTGCACGAACCGTGATAAAGATTATGAAAAGGAGGAGAGTGAGTGACTTTTTTAAACAAAAAAGAAGAGGTCATTGATTTAATTTTGACGACCAAGGGAAGAGAAAAGCTGTCTAAGAACAGGTTTAAGCCCCATTATTATGAATTTTATGATAACGAAATTATTTATGATGGCGCTTATATTTCCACAGGCAGTGTGGAAGCTCAAAATCAAATTGCTGGCCGCATAAGAGAAGCGCTTATATCTAAAAATCAATCATCTTGGCAAGCACCCATATCAGGACAAGAGGCTTCTCAAGAGACTGGCGATGGCCAGGCCATGGCGATGTTGATCAATGGTAAGGTCGTCAACATCGACACGCCGGAGTTTGTTTTAAAAGGAAAAAGCTTTCTAATTGAAAGAGAACCATATTTTTATGAAATGGGGGAATCAAATCCTTTTTCACAACAGAAGCCGGCTTGGTTTATTAATTTTCTTAAAGGTTCAATAACCGGCTCCGTAAAACACGTACCATTAGAAAAAAATATTCCTCTCTTACAAAATTATTTTGGAGAAAAAATACCGCAACTTAACGCGTTTTGCAAATACCAAGTTTATATAGCATATGATGAAAACAAGTGGTACATAATGTATGATCGATCCTCTGACGACCTCTTAACATCAATTTTTGAAGTCAATGAATTGGATAAAAGTGAAAATTTTGAAGTGGAAGTATACCAATATGAGCACGATCCTAATAATTCGATTACAAATTTAAGGCCTTTATACTTTGAAGGCAGTGAGTATACTGACGAATACGTTGAATATTATTTTGATGTGGCTTTTGACAAAGCCGAATCCTTGGAAATTGATTATGTGGAAGCTTTGAATAAACAAAAAGAACTCATTAAAGAAATTGAGGGGGAATGCTAATTAAACAGATGAGTGATTTTTTTATTATAAACACTAAAGGGCACATCTCACCCGACAATACACATAACCATGCTGCAGAGGAGGGGCTCTATACAGATGGTGGTGATTTTCTTCTCGCTGATGGCACCGAATTCAAAGGCTATTATCACCTTCATACAAATGGCTCCTATTTGGCCGGCTATACAAGCAACGAATGTGATATAGACAGTATAACAAATTATCCATCCCCGCAAGAGCCAATTTGGCATGAAGTTTTAACTTCAATAAGCGCGGCCTCTGCAGAGGATACTTTTTTTATTGAGCCGTCATCTGTGCTTTCATTTCTTGGAATTGATCAAAAAATTATTAATAGTGGCATACCGCAAATAATGCGCTCCGTAAAAGCCGAAAAGGAATATCTTATTACAACGGCGCCTTTGCGGGAGGGAGATATAGTATATAAGAATGTTTTAGTTCCCTATTATGTTTATATTAATGACAATTACTCTTTTACTAGCATAGGAAACGATTTTATAAGCAATGAAGCAGAAGAGGAATTAGATACTGAAATTGTTAATTTTATCCAACAGAATTATTTAGGCTACTTGAGTCGCCATGGCCATAAAATTATAAATTCTAATTCGAATGCTGCTTCTATACTCTCTATGTTGTCTAGCGAATATTCAGTTGTGCCCCCCACTTTTAAAAATCCTCTTTTATATCAAAGTGGCGATGTCTATGAGGCATATGACGTAGAAGACATTATGATAACAAAGGCACCCAATAGTATAAAGGCAAAAATAAAATTTAATGAAAGTTTTGCCAACTCGGCGAACCCTTTGATAGCATGTGAATTATTAACTACCAAAGATGAAAAAAAGAAATATTTTTCTAACATTAAAAGCTTTGAGGAATCTTTTGTTGCCACTGATCTTTATGGCGCCGTAGAGTTAGCGAAGAATGGTTTAGAGGTACCCACCACTCAGGTATTTACTAAACAAATTGACGAGGGCAGCACGGACTTGTTTTTTGATGATATTAACTATGGAGACGAAGAAATTGGTCTTTTAATATCTTTAGTTTCTGATGAAAATGTCTTTACTTTTTATTTGGCCCTTTATGTGCCATTTACATACAATCATCCCACGATTGATCTGGTCACGACCCGGGAAGTCCCTTTTTCAACGCCCATCAAGAAGTGTTCTTATGAAAACTCAAACTTTTCAAAATTATATTGTTCTTATACACCCGAATCTGCGCATCTGTTTTTCTGTTTCAATATAGGAAATTATATAAAAGATATTATAACTTTTCCGGGTGCTTTTAGTATGAGCTTATTAGATAAATTCACAGCGGAACCTTATTTGTTACAAAAAAGAATTTCCATAAATAACAACCAGATGAAATCAATCGGCATTTCAACATCATATTATGATGAAAGTAAAAAAATCCCTCTTGTCTCTAAGCTTTTAAGTTATTCTGATAATGGGGTGGTACACTATTTTGGTACAACTTCTTTGGAAAGGTATGAAAAATATAATTATGATTTTAATATGATGATTAGAGATTTTTCTTTAGATATAGCAAAAAGAAAAATTAGGCATATGACTTCTATGATTGGAATTTTAGAGGATGTCTTTGTGAAAGAAACAAACAAATCGATGGAACTAGGGACCTTGACTTGTTTGATAGACGAAATGAGAATATTTTATGACAATATATGGCCAACTGGCGTAGAATATCTGGATAAGGTTGGAGAATATAATTTTGTTTTGAGCGCAGAAAGCGCTGTTATTATAATAGACTTTTTTAGGGATATGATATATGATATTCGAACCACCATGCTAAGCGCTGATATCAAAAAAAGCACCGTCACCAACTGGGCGATGCCCCCGGTTACCAATGTTGTCTCTTTAAAACACGAATTTCAAAAAACGGTTGAAAAAAAGCCTGAAAAAACACATACATATGAAAACACATTTACACATGACAACCCACTCCCAACCTTGTCTTTAGCGGAAATCGCCGATAGTAGTTTTTCAGATGTGTACAAAGAAGAAAATATTCAATGTACGATCATGAATGAGATCCCAGAAAGTTTTTTGGCGACTCATAAGGCCTTCGAAAAACAATATTTATATTATGATCTCAGCAACTTGCAAAAATATGCGCCCAATTACGAGTTAGGGGCATGTGATAGAGAGCTTGGCATGCCGCTTTCCCCTCAACCGCCTGTTCAAAATATAAAATATGCGCAAAAAGCGGAAAACATATCTTTGCAAGTGGCTGTTAATTATGAACGATTTAATGTAGATTGTGATTATGGAAATAAAAATGATATCGTGGTAAGCGCACCAAAATTCATTAATCTATCAGATACATATGAAGAGGGGGCTGAAAATGCATCTATGGCCCCGGGAACATATTTGGCGAAATTGGATATTGAGGATGTCTATTACAATCAATATTTTTTACTAGAAGTATAAAACATGACAACAATTCATTCTACAAAAAAAGTTTTTTCCAAGAACGGTTTTTTATTCACCGCTGGCACTTTTGCCAATCTAAAAGATAAACAATTTGTAGCTGTTGCTAAACCAACTGCTATTTTACGATATGGCACCGGCGCAGTTTATAAAATTAATGAAGGTTTCGGCGCCGGTGCAGACCTCGCACCTTTAGAAATTGCTTTTGGCGATCCAGAGTATTATTTTGATGCAGGTCACAAACACTTTAAATATTGGGAAAATGAGAAGGCAATTATTTCTACTAATGGGTGGACATATAGTAACGGCTCAATGGCCCCACCAGAGTTTGCAAAAGGCCCTTTAGATACTATAAATAAATTATTTAATGGTGGTTATATGCCTTTGTTGGCCACTAAACAATTTCCGAAAAAAACGGGCAAAGCCATTTCGAAATGGAAATTTGAGGAATTTCCGGAAGAGATTTTTAAGCAGCCGAATTGGCCAACAAAAAAATATAAAAACAGGTACCGCAATGGCATAATGACTAAAAATCCTGCAGGTACCATCAAAGATATTAACTCTCCCACGTTCAGATTTTCCATGGCCGCCGATATTTTGGGAATGGAGCCCGATAAAACAAAGACTTATACGAGTTGGGTTGATAGAATATTGAAGACTCAATTTACTGGTAACAGCTACATATATTGGTTTTATATCTCTTCGAAGAAAGCCGCTTATATTGATCAAATCACTAGCGATGACTATAACGGGACAAGCGCCCCGCCAGTTTCTATAAAAGCAGAACAACTTCCCGGTAAACCCGCCGTGCCTCCCATTAATACTAAGATGGCTGGATATGATGGGCTTAAGAACGTTTATCTTCAGCAGTTGGCGACAATGTGTGAAGCGGCCCGCGAAAAATTTTTTGTGGGGAAAGCCTCAAACCAAGTCCAAGCCGTAGTCCCAGTTGGCTTTGAAAACGATTTTAATAGCCTTATTAAAACAGACAACGCAGTTTCGGTGGAGCTTAAAAATATAGCAAAGTTTGGAGAGTATTTAGATGAATATGAAGAGGCCAAGAAATTAGGCGACAAAGGAGAGCATCGAATTATAAGCTTTTATACGTCGCAACTTAACCCAGCAAAAGATTACCCAAAGCCTACAAAAAGCATTCTTTACGACTTTAAGGTTGCGCCGTCCACCACCACCAGCACCGTTGTTTTGGAGGTTGCTGATTTGCTTAAAGCGCCGAAGAGTGCACCCGGAATGGCGCACATAACTGTCACCTTTACTGCCGATTTTTCAACCGATCTTGAATATAATAAAGTTAATTACTTATCTTCAACGGCCGTAAATCAAGCCGTTACTAGAAAAAGATTAATGTTTAGAAGGCTTTTGATGGACAAATTAATATCTCCCTCATCTAAAACATATTATGGGCAAAATTTGACAAACAAAGGGGGCGCTTCGGTTATTTATAATTCAGCAGGCGCCAACTCAATTACTCATGGAAAGATCGAAGTTTTATCAGAAGGTAAGGAAAAGGATAAATGGCCAGAAGGCCTGAGCGGCGATTGGCAGTATAGTTCTGCGGCGTTCGACTGGCTACCAGACAACGCGATGCCGGCATATCAAAACAAGCTTTTATATGATTACGTTTTAGGTGGGCATAGAACTTTCGAAGATATAGTGGATGGCAAATTAGCTCGTAATGAGACTATAGGGTACAGAATTACAAAATCTCGCTCCCATGGGGTTTCGCTGCATCATGTATCCTCAATTTATATTGTGAATGCACACTCAGGCCCACTTAAAGTTCCTTTGACATATGTTGATACTCAAATTATTCCCGGCGTAAAATATTCATATGAGGTGGAGCAGATAGTGGCTGTAGCTGGCACAAAATTAAGCTATTCTTTGATGTTTGGCTCGACACCTTTTGTTGATACCACCGTGGGGAGCTATTTTACAAAGGGTAGTGATAGTTTTGATGAAAAGCTTCCAATATATCGAAAAGTACAAATGGATACCGGCCCTCTTAAGGTTGAGGGATATGGCACGGGCAAACCGTCCCAAGCCGGCCAGCCTTCGGGCGCCCGCCAGTTTATAATTCCAAAAACAGCTTTTAAATTACCCTTTAGTGTTGTGGGGAAAAAAGAAACAGAAGTATTTTTGATGCCGGTGGGCTCTGTACAACAGGATATAGGAGACATAACTAAAGAAAAAGGGCCAGATATAAAAGAAACTATAGTAACTCCACTTACTGCACCAACTATAACAATATATACCTATAGAGAAATCAACAACAAAGTAACGCTTAAGTTAGAATCGATTGCTGGAGAAGAAAGGAAGGTGGCGTCCTCTCAAGAAATAATTAAGTATGAGGGCAAAGAAATTATAAACAAAAAGGATGGAACCATTACCTTTAATTCGGAAGGAAAAAAGGTCGCCATGTTTAAAATTTATAGAACTACAACACCCCCCACCTCATATGAAGATTTTCCTTCAACGCCACACAAAATTATTGAAATTGGTGAAAACACCTATAACGACGAAAAGAAAAAGTGGGAATTCGTCTCTCCCAGCTTTGCTTGGGTGGGTGATAAAATAGAGCCTAATACAACATATTATTATTATGCTGTAGGGGTGGATAAGAGTAATTTAGAATCAAAAAACAGCTTTGTTGTCAAGGTTGAAATTACTGATGAATCTGGCATGATTTATGGTTTAGTGGAAGCTTTTTCTATAGAAAAGGCCAAAGAAAAAGAAATAAAGGCGAGAAAAAAGACTAAAAGATTTAAGCGATTAATAAGAATTAAGCCCTCTTTCTTACAAGCCGCCCCTAACCCAAGCGGGGATAATGAATATGTGGGGTATTTAGAAGAAAAGCACAAAATTGAACAAAATGTTTTTGCGCTTCCAAAAGACGTTTTTGGGGTACCCACCACTCCTAGTGGCAATAATATTATCCCCGGTTTTAAATTTCGTATAAAATCTCTTAAATCGCGACGAAAAATGGACATAAATGTTCTATTTACCAGAGAAACAAAAGTTGTAAGTTTAGATAAGGTGCCACCCACAGCTGAAATTGTTTTTCAAGACAATATTTCTACGATGCCGGGCGGCGTGATTGCCGAACAGTTGACGGAGGCCGCTAAAAAACTCAAAAAAGAGGGCTATTATGAAAAGAAGAAAAAGTGCACGACCGTCACCATGGCCAAAAAATTATCATGGTGGGAAGAAGCCATGGAAATTGATAAGTGTTCGGGCGGCAAGTGTTTTGAAGTGTGCCAGAAATCTGGCAAATGTCCCAAAACTGACTTCGACGCCTGCTCGCCTTGTGTTAGCCAGTGCTTGGACATGGATGTTCTTGTCGGGGATGAGCATGAACTGAAGGTGCTCCCGTGACGTTTGAGGATATTTGATGTTTTTATGTTTAAAAAGACTATTTATTTGTGTTAATGGAAGAGAGGATAAAAAATGAGTTCATTTCTAGACAATGAAGGAAATTTAGTTGTAGATGCAATTTTAACTGACGAAGGAAGAAAGCTTTTAGCGGAGGGGGCGTTCAATCCCACCCACTATTCTTTTGGCGATGACGATATTAATTATATATTATATGCAAATACAGCAAAGACTCCCTCCACTCCAATATTTCAGTCGCCCGTCTTTGAGGCCATGACTGATAATTTTGCTGCGCAACAACATCGCCTAATAACATATGCGAACAATCAACCGGGATATTTATATTTGCCTTCATTGGCAATGGTAACAGGAGAGTACGGTGCTACAGACATAGCAACTGGTGATAGCTCCGGATTTTTAGTTTTGCTTACCACTCAAGCGGCTGTTAACAAGTACGCCGCCATCGCCGGCGGGATCCCCGCCGGCTTTCAAGACGCTCAGTTGGATGGTCAAATGGCAAATGGTGCTTTATCAAAATATGGCGCAACGTTTGATACGGGTTTCAGGACAGACGAGATTAAAGGAATTCAAAGAACAGATAAAATAAACGCAGAATTAAAAAACAGCGCTTATATGATCCAAATGGATGATAAATTTTTAACTCTATTGATACCCGGAACTGGCAAGCAGGTAGCCGGCCAACTCTCCACTGCGCTCACTGCCCCATCGCAAGGTGTAGACGATGATGACATTAGGAGCTACCTGTTGACGGAAAAGCTTAATGCTGCATTTTTTGATACCAAATTATCTATCAACACACTATCGCCCATTTTGGGCGCATTTACGGGCCCTCGATTAAAATTAAGAATGGTCCCCTCTTTGTTGCTTAGAAAAGCGAGTCCGTGGGTTTCTAGTTTATACCCCGTACAGACTTTGACCAATTTCTTTCCAGACACCACCGATGCTCTCGCGATTGACACTGCTGTTAAAATAACGGGAATGGATACGGGCATAACCAACACTATTTACATCAGATTGATTAAAGAGACATAACGGAGAAATAAATGGCAACCATTAAGAAAATTTTAAACGCTAAAGACGTATTTTCAGCGAGATCAATAACTCACGAGTATATTCCCATTACGGGCAGTGTGGTTTCTGGCACTTATGCCGATCCCACGTTGGCTAATTCAAATATTAGGCGATATTCTCATGGCATGTTTGAATCAACTTATGATTACCCATTTAGTAGTGCTAGCTCAAATCACCTTTGTGATATTACCTTTGGTGTTTATGGCGACAGCACCATCGCGCCTCTTGTTATTACTGGTTCCGGAACAAGCGCTACCAACCAAGCAGACGCAAAGAAAAATATTTATGCTGAAATGGCTGCTATTTTAGTGGGTGTTGACGAAACAGGGTCTGTGCGGCCGTTTGATAGGCTTGGCAATTTTGGTACGACAACCGTCACTAACAAAATGAATACTGCTTATTTTGTTAATTTTTCCCGCCTTTTGACAAAAGACGGTATTCAGGAGGGGTCTTTTGAATTATTATTTAGTACCGGTAGTTTGTGGGGTGCAGCACATGGCGCCGCCGGCGGAACGCCAGTTCGAATTTCAGATTCCGGCTCTGTAACTCAAAATAGTGTAGCTGGTGAATACCGCGTGCTGTATTCAGCATCTGCCGGCGAATCTCTGAATGATACCAAGGCAGTTGGTTTATTATATAAGCAATATGGTGTTGCTGTTTTAGAATTAAGCTCTAGTGTTATCACTGGCTGTTTGGATAACAATGATCAGCTTGTGTCGTCTTCTTTGCACGAATATTTAACTTATGGCCCCGCCAGCACAACTGCGTCTATTAATGAACTCGGCGCCGGTTTTAGAAATAGGTGGAAAAATTTAACATTTAATAATAATGTTGAAATTAATAGTACAATATATAATTGCTATGGTGCCCCACACGAATTTAACTATAGTTCGAATCCGACTTATGTTGATGCAACGGGTTCTATCCGCACACGCTTAAGCCCAAACAACACGCCCTCCTACAATGAGGATTTGAAGGTATATATTACATCAGTTGGCTTATATGATTCAAAGGGTACATTGCTGGCTGTTGGTAAGATATCGGAACCTGTTGAAAAGCGCCCGTCGAACGACTTTACGGTTAGGTTAAGACTTGATTATTAATGCCAAAATATGTTTTTAAAAGTTCAGATATCTTTACAAATTATATACGGACCCATCCGAAGTTCGTAATAGACTTTTATTTTAATAACATTTATATAAATAAGAATATGGCACAGGGCGCCTCGCTGCCCAATGGTACAATTTCTTATTTTGAAAACGTGAGCGGAAGCAAACCATTTGTAGTTAGTGGGGAGAATGTTGGCCCGCTGGCTAAAATATATCCTTATAAATCAAGGGTGGCCACACAAAAAGACTATCCTAAATATGATGGGATCGCTTTAACTGGCTCTTATCCCCTTACCTCCTCTGTAGAAAGAAATATAATTATATCTGCATCAAATGGCCCCGAAGTGGAAGGCGTTACATCTGTTAGAACGGGAGTTGCGTTTCAAAAAACTGTAAATAAGGTTACTTCGCTTTATAACAATTATAATTCGTATGCTCCACAAAGCCCTTACTTTGATTTTAATACTTATTTAATGAAAAATGGTGGTAAGCCACCAAAAGAAAAGTTAGTAAGTCCGCTAAACCCAAATAGTCAAGCAAACACCATACAAACCGGCTCGGCATTGCGGCCACCATTTATTAATGTTATTGAAATCCCGCGTCTTTATCGGGGTGAAAGAATTAATCGGGGCACCGTTAAGCTTCAATTTTATTATACGGGGAGTTTGTTGGCAGAGGCTTCCGACACGACTAGGAATGGACAACTGATTGAGACAGTTGGCCCGCGCGCAGGGAGCACTGTTGGGACTGTGATGTATAAGGAGGGAATGATCTTATTAACAGCAAGTTATGATTTACATTCTCTCAGTGATGGATATTTAAGCCCCCAATTGGGTTCTGTAGACCCTACCACTGTTACTTTATCACCATCTTTTGTTGATACTTCTAAGTGGACCCATTTTGGTTCTTATAAATCGTTTGTGACTTCTTCTGTTGATGCCCTTTCATCCAGCTTTGCGCCGGTAAGTTCTTCTTACACACTAGAATTTGAAGGCACCCACGTTATTCCCACCATGCTGATGACAGCACATGCACCAAAAAACGATTTAAATTGGAGTAACAACCCGACGTATGTTGAAAGAAAAGATACATATGCTAATAGAAGCTATAATGAGATATATGTTTTAGGGACTGGCTCCTTTGGCTACATAGAGGAAGAAAACATTGATATAAAAAACACTATTTCAAGTTCGTTCTGCCAATATACGGCTTCATATGTGCCACAAACATACATATCTAAAATAGGCGTTTATGATGATGACGGTGATTTGATAGCAATTGCAAAATTAGCCAATCCGGTGCGAAAAACTAATGAACAAGATTACACTTTTAAGTTAAAATTAGATTTATGATACTTGGATTAGATATTTCAACCAGCATTACCGGCGCGACTGTAATAGATGACGAAGGCAATGTTGTTTTCTGCGAGGCATGGGATACTCGCAAGTTTAAAAGTTTTTTTGAAAAGGCCGCTTACATTAAAAACAAATTAATTGATGTAAAAGCGGGATATCCCATTACAAAGATTGCGATTGAACAGTCGTTACAAATGTTTCGTGCCGGCTTTTCGTCAGCAAAGACGCTTACAACGCTTTCAAAGTTTAATGGCGCCATAAGCTGGATATGTTATAGTGTGATGGGGCTGGAACCAGAATATGTTTCAGCTACGACCGCTCGTAAACAAGCCGGCATTAAAGTACCACGCGGAACTAAGGCAAAAGCGGTGGTTCTTCAATATGTGCTTGACAACGTGCTTGGTTTCGAGGTACAATATACTAAGCACGGCAACCCAAAACCCGGCTCTTATGACAGGGCTGATAGCTTGGTGATTGCAAAGTCCGCGTATATTGAATGGTCGAAAAACAAAAAACAGCCATCTTAAAGAAGATTTTAGGCTCTTATCGGCAAAATGGGGATGAATATCTCTTCTTTTGTCCGTTTTGTAAACACCACAAGCGGAAATTGTCCCTAAATCTGCAAAAAAACGCTTGGAAGTGCTGGGTGTGCGACACCGCTGGGAAGAAGATCTTCCAATTGGTGAGGAAATTCGGCGGCCTTTCGGACGTTAAGGAATGGATTAAGCACGACAAGACGGTTGATATCTCTAAATGCGATGAAGAACTGTCAAATTTGTTCTCTGAGGAGCGCCCGGCCGCCGTTAAGCTTGAATTGCCGGCTGAATTCGTCTCACTTGCGAGCAAAAACCTCTCCAGTGGGGCGCTTGCTCCCCTGACGTACTTAAAAAGCCGCGGCATCACCCAAAAAGACATTTTATATTGGAAAATTGGGTATTGTCCTTATGGAGAGTATGAAGGGAGGGTTATAATCCCCAGTTTTGATATGGATGGTGATGTCAACTTTTTTACTGCAAGGTCATACCGCAAGCACTATTTAAAATACAAGAACCCGAAGGTTCCAAAAAATGAAATCATCTTTAATCATTTGTTTATCGATTTTAGTTCTCCTGTGTTTATTGCCGAGGGTGTGTTTGACGCTATTCGATTGGGCCAGAATGCTATCCCAGTTCTTGGTTCAACTCTGCATCGACACAGCGCGCTTTTTAAAGAAATTGTTTTGAATAAAACCCCAGTTTATCTAGCACTTGACGCCGATGCAGCCCAAAAAGAGAGTAATATAATTAAAAATTTGTTGCAATTTGGTATAGAAGTGCGTAAAATAGATACTGAAGGCTACCAAGATATTGCTGAGATGCCACAACACGAAATAGGAAAGAGGATAAAAGAAGCATCACATATTACTGCTGAAACGCTGTTTATGAAGCAAATCTTGCAAGCCGTTTAAGAAATACATGAGAATCGCGCACATATCGGACATTCATGTCCGCAACTACAAGTACCATTATGAATACAGAGAAGTTTTCCAGCAGTTGTTTAACAAGCTGCAAGAACTTAAGCCTGACATTATTGTTAACACGGGAGATACGGCTCACACCAAGTGTAATTTGAGCCCAGAGTACTTCAATTTAACGTCATGGCTCTTTACGAGCTTGGCCAAGATTGCTCCACTCCATATGATTTTGGGTAATCATGACTGTAACGTCAAAAACTCAAGCCGCCTCGACGCAGTTACGCCACTGGTTGAAGCCTTGGAAGACCCCAATATTCATTTTCACAAATATACGAAAGAGGTGCCCTTGGCCGATGGCATTGTACTCAATGTCCTTTCCATCCTCGATCAAGACAAGTGGGACACCCCATCAGACTCCACGAAGACCAACATTGCTCTTTACCATGGCGCAGTCGCTGGTTCCAAAACGGACACTGGTTGGATTATGGAGCACGGAGAGATAGATCTTGATTTCTTGGAAAACTTTGACTATGGGCTGCTTGGCGACATCCACAGAACCAATCAAATTGTTGATAACCACGGCAAAGCTCGATATCCCGGCTCTCTCATTCAGCAGAACTTTGGGGAGTCGCTAGATAAGGGTTTTTTACTTTGGGATATCAAAGATAAAACGAACTTTACTTGCGATTTTTACGAGTTAAAAAACCCAAAGCCTTTCGTCACGATTAATCTCACTCCAAAGGGAAGAATACCCATGGGTTTAAGGCCCCTAGAAGGCGCTAGGCTGCGTTTAGTTTCCTCAGACAACCAGAGCATCGAAATCTTCAGAAAAGCCGTAGATATCGCCAAGAAACGCTTTAAACCAGAGTCTATTTCTTTCTTGAACCGAGCCCATGGCGGCGAACGCATAAGTGTTGAAAAAGAGGTGGGTTATGCCGTTCATGAAAATTTACGTGATCAAAGTGTGCAAGAAAAACTTATAACAGAGTATTTAAAAGAGTATAATGTTGATGAAGAAACTTTAAATGAAATATATACTCTTAATGCACAATATAATACCTTGGCAGAGGCCGGCGAGGATACCACAAGAAATGTCTCATGGAAAATCAAAAACTTCAAATGGGACAACCTCTTCAATTATGGAGAGGATAACGAACTGGACTTTACTAAACTTGCTGGCACTGTCGGAATATTTGGTAAAAACTATAGTGGTAAATCTAGCGTTGTTGATAGTTTACTCTACACGATTTATAACAATACTTCTAAGAACATTCGAAAGAATTACAACATTATCAACGAACACAAAGAACAGGGCTCTGGCGAGGTGGAGATTGAAGTTGGTAATAAAACTTACAAGATTTCAAGGCAATCGGATAAGTATGTTAAGAAACTTAAAGGCCAAGTTACAAACGAAGCAAAAACAGATGTAGAGTTCGCGTGCACTGACAATGTACTGAATAGAACTTATAATTTCAACTCCACCGAAAGACACGGCACAGACAAAAACATTAAAAAGATATTCGGCTCTTTAGAAGACTTTCTTTTGACTTCAATGTCTTCTCAGCTTGGGTCTATGCAGTTTATTAATGAGGGCTCGACAAGGCGTAAAGAGATCCTCGCCAAGTTTTTGGATTTGGAATTTTTTGAAAAGAAATTTAAGCTAGCCAAGGATGAATCGACCGGCCTTAAGGGCGCTCTACGCCGTTTAGAGGAAAAAGAATACGATGAAGAAATATCAACTGCCAGAAAAGATATCTTTAATAATGAAGCAGATACTCTCAAGAAGAAAGGTGTGTGTGACAAAATTAAAAAGGAAATTGAAAGTTCCAAAGCAACAATCTCAGGATTAGAAAAGAAGATTGCTGCCGTTCCAACCGATCCAATTGATATTGAGAAAAGCTTAAGCGAGAAGAAAGATAGAACTGGATTGATATATCAGCTAGAAACAACAAACAAAGAGCTTAAAAAAGAAATCAAATTAAATAATTCTTTTTTGAAACGAACTAATGTTTTTCTAAAAGATTTTGACTTGTCTGCTCTTAAAAATAAACTTGAGATTGAGGTTGAAAAGCAAAAGCAATTG
>Ga0098061_1000598_pt1 | contig 17380 bp, 19 predicted proteins | sample 22_taG_FD_92579 | JGI IMG/M metagenome (GOLD analysis project Ga0098061, IMG submission 92579) | Marine viral communities from the Subarctic Pacific Ocean - 22_ETSP_OMZ_AT15343 metaG | ecosystem: Environmental > Aquatic > Marine > Oceanic | place: Subarctic Pacific Ocean | collected 2015-01-20
CGTCATAAAGAGCATTCACTCTTTTAATTCTCTCTGGGAATGGTTTTGAGTTCTTGTAATCACTGTTGTTTGTTTCACAAATCGTACCATCGATGTCAAATACATATGTCATGGCATTTTCTCTTTTACCATACCGTTCTTCCTCCGTCAATTATCATATTGGCGCCGGTCATATACGAGCTTGCCTCAGAACAAAGAAAAACTATTGCGCCGGCATATTCTCCAGTGTCTGCCATTCTTCCCATGGGAATCAAAGAAGTTAACTTATCAACAAAATCATCGGGTAGAGCGGGATTATAAATTCCAGCGGGAGACAGACTATTAACTCTAATGTTTTTATCCGCAAAGTATGTTGACATATACTTTGTTAACCCAAGAAGGGCCCACTTTGAGACACTATAAGTAACAGGCTTTACGTGTTGTTCATCTTCTTTGATATTGTCTTTTCTGTAAATTCTTTGATCTGGTGCAATGGTGGCCAAATCTGACGCAATATTTATAATGTTACCCCCACCGGTGGTAATCATTTTGTTTGCCACAACTTGGGAGCACAAAAAGCACCCGCCGAGTCCGACTTCCATATCGTTTTTCCAATGATCATAACTCATAGTTTCAAATCTAATATTCGTATTTAAATCGCCCTTCTTTTCAACTTTTGTGTCTTTAGCGGCATTATTTATTAATATATCAATTTTATCATACTTTTCACATATTTGTATTATAGACGATTTATCTAACACATCCATATACTCTGGAATTGCCACAGTTTTTGAATATTTTTCGTTGAGGTATTTACTCAGCTTTTGTGCTTCTATATAATTTATATCTGCCACAATGGCAACTGCGCCATGGCTAGTAACAGCTTCTGCGTGCTGACGACCTAATATCCCAGCACCCCCCGTTATTAGAATTAGCTTACCACTTAAATCAAATAGATTTTTCATATAAATCCTCAAATATTTTTTTGTGTTTCAAAATAGTTTCTTTTTCTTTGCCAGTGGTGGCGCGGGCCGTTTGTATAATATGGGGCCCATCATATTTTATCTCTTTTAGGGTTTTAAATATTGTTTTGAAATTCGTGTCACCCTTTAACGGCTCCACGGTTTTAGCATCGAATGTTCGATCTTTTAGATGAACATTGTTGATTTTATTTGCAAAAAATTTAATATATTCGGTATGATCTAGACCATATGATGTAATATTACCGGTATCGTATGTTACGTAAAAATTATCACATAAAGATATAATTTCCTGTAGTTCTTTCATTCCCAACTCTGCCTCAAAAGAAAACTTAATCTCTGGGAATTTTTCGCCTATTGGTTTTACGAGGCTACAAAATTGTTTTCTTTTTTTATCATCGCTCATACTACTCTCTTCGAGTAAGGGAATGGTGATATTTCTGATGAGGGTCGAATCCATAATTGTTTCACACAGAGTAAATAAATGAGTATTTAAATAATTTTCATCGACTATTCTCTCGTCAACCAACGTATCTACACAAATTGAGATAATGGGATATTTTGCGGCTACCATCGGGGTTTCATACATTGGATTATTTAGGGCGCAGCCCTTGGTGATGAGCCATTCTACTCCAATAAGGCCACATTCTTTTAATATAGAAAACTCTGTTTGCCAATTTTCCGGAAACTCTTGAATGTGATTGTGGGCCGGCTGCAATAACCTACCTTGCATTAAACCAATTTTCATTGAATAAACATCCTATTAAGTCTGATTTCCTCGGATATCATATTACCATTAAACGAAGAGTTACAAACAACATATTTGGCCACTTCGGTTGGTTCTATAAACGTATCAAAATCTTGGCCGAGCTTTTCTACTTCTCGACCCATTGAAGTTTTAATAGAGCCGGGAGAAACACATATTACCCTAACGTTATATGGATTTAATTCTTTATACAATGAGCGCGATAGGCCCAGCAAGCCATGTTTAGAAGCACAATAAATTGACGTATTTGGGGCGCCGCCATAAGCCGAGGAAGATGCAATATTTATAATTTGTCCCCACTTATTAAAAACCATCTCCTTAGAAAATTCCTTAATTAACACAAAGGGAACAGTAAGGTTTAAATTTATACACTCCTTGTACTGCTCTATTGTGGTTTCTTCTATACTCTTAACACTAAATGTGCCGGCACAATTAATTAAAATATCAATATGACCAAAAGTATCTTTAGCAAATTTAATTAAGCTGTACAATGCGGATTCGTCCCTTAAATCACATGCACGACATTGTATGTCTATTTCTTTATCAATAAAATTGTCTATCTCTTTCTTGAGTTCTGATAGCTTGAAACTGCAGCGACCGGTTAAAAACAAATTGCATTCTTTTTTTGCATATTCAATTGCCAAAGCTCTGCCAAGACCGCCAGTGGCGCCAGTTATAAAAACATTTTTAGAACAAAGAATATTATCTTGTAGTGTCATCTACCTTTCTCAACTTTTTAGCAATGGGGTTTTCCGATTCATAAACACGCTTTACTCCATCTCCAAGCATCTTTTCCATATTGCGAATCGCACTGATAAGTTCCTTTACTTTCTCGATAGACGCCGCTTGGTCAGAGCCGTACATAGTACGATCTTTCGTGACATGAAATTCTATACATCGAGCACCGTGTGCAACTGCACCAACACACGCATCGTGGCCGCTATAATGATTAGAAAAGCCGGCCTTCAGCGTGGGATATTTATTTGCAAGAGTAGTAATATACCTTAAATTAATTTCTTCAGCATAGGTTGGATATGTGCTTGTGCATGCAAGGACATATTCTGTATTATCCAGAATATCTATTGCAGCAGCCACTTGCTCTGACGTACACATGCCGGTAGAAAGTATGACTGGCTTTTTAGTATGATTTAAGCTTTGCAAAAATTCTCTATCTGTGGCCAACGCAGAAGCTACTTTGTGATAAGATACATCTAAATGCTCTTCAATCACTTTCACACTATCTGTATCCCAACAAGAAACAATGAAATCCATATCCAAGAATTTGGTATATGTTTCTAATTCTTTGTATTTTTCTATGCTAAATTCCAAGCCCTCTTTTTGTTGGCGATTTGTCGTCCCCCACGGAGACTCTCTATGTTTATCAAGCTCCTCCGGAGTATACACTAATTCTAAAGTTCGTTTCTGAAATTTAACTGCGTCGGCGCCGGCGGCATGTGCATCTCGTATAAGCTCCTTAGCTAAATCTAAGCTTCCATTATGGTTAATCCCAATCTCTGCTATAATATAAGTTTCTGTCACCTTTATTTTCTCCTTTTTTGTATTCTAAAATAATTGATTGTATCTTTCAGGGATTGAGCTTTTTGAACTGCCAAATCCATATTTCTATAATTTGTCTTAAATTGCATCAACTTAGGTTGTATAGATTCGGCAATTGGACACAGACCGGCACAATAAGAAATTTTATTATAAATTTCTGGATACCTTTTCACAAAACGACGCTCTTGCATCACTGGTTCAAGATATGGTACACTCCACGCACCATAAAAACCATCTCCCCCAAAACTGACATACTTTTCTCTAAATTCTTTCCAAGAAATTCCCTGGTTCTCTCCATCGAATAATATGCCCAATGTAAAATACGAGTGTTCACATCCTTTTGGTGTAAATTGTGGAGTTAAATACTCACAACCTGATACTGTGGAAATAAACATGCTGGCCACTTTCTTTCTTAGTTCCACCTTTTGCTCCAGATTCTCCAGTTGGGCAAGTGCAATTGCGGCATTAAATTCTGGCATCCTGTAGTTCCAGCCAATTTCGTCGTGCCTCTTATAGTGTGGATCCTGATATATACTCTGGTTTAACTTAATTTGTCCATAAGATGCGCCAAGATTCTTATAGCCATGGCCGGCGACTTTGCGGGCAATCCGAGCATATTCTTCGTTGTTAGTCGTGATGATCCCGCCCTCTCCGCAACTCATGTGTTTAGAATTTTCAAAACTCCAACTGGAAATGTGGCCCATTGTACCAGCTAAATTGCCCTTGTATTCTGACAAAAAGCACTGTGCGTTATCCTCAATGACAGCCAGTCCGTGTTTGTCGGCAATCTCCATAATCCTGTCCATTTCGCACGGCAAACCATATAGAGATACCACTATGATTGCTTTTGTCTTGTCTGTGATTTTTCTTTCTATGTCGTCCGGGTCGATGTTAAATGTATTTGGGTCAATGTCTGCATAGACGGGAACCGCATTTGCATGAATTGTTGCTGTAGTATCCATTATGACAGTCAGAGCAGGAGAAATAACTTCGTCGCCGGCGCACACACCAACAGCCTCAAGCGCGGCGTGGAGTGTTGAGGTACCCGAATTCATAGCCACTGCATACTTAGATTTAAACCTTTCGGCAAACCTTTCTTCCAACTCCTGACACCAAGTGCCGGCTGTAGAAGACCAATTCTCTGAATTTAATACTCTTTCTAAGTATTTCACTTCGTTGTTTAGATATTTGCTAGGGTTTTTTGTCAAATCGTTACTCTACTAATCATCTTTTTCTGATTATCTTTCCAGGCCTGCTCGCGGAACCAGTTTATTTCCACTACATCCGGATTTTTGTCTAAAAATTTCAATATTTCATTAAATTCCATCTCTGAATTGGAATCTTCGAAGTGCCCAATTACTGTCTTGAAAAAATTTAAGTCTTCTTCATAATCCAATGTCATTCTTATATTTTTCTTTTTATATTTATTTGGTACGTTTTGGATGGTCTGGACATTAAAATGGCGTGCGTGGTCGATAAAGTGAGGTCTAACAAATTCAGTATCAATATCCTTTTTTGTTCTGCATACTTCTTCTAGTGCGGTTGTCTTGATTCCGTAAACATCATTATAAAGACCTCTTCCATCGATAAAATCGATTTTTTGAGAATTAAGAAGAGATTGTTTAAAACACAAATCTGCCAACCCGGCGTCAAAAAAGATATCATCCCCATCTGCGTTAACAAAAAATTCAATACCGTACTGTTGGGCGGCGCCGAGCCATCTTTTTAATTTATCAAGCGTTTGGCCTCTAAAAAATTGAATATTATTTTTTGTGGCCAATTCGCATAACACATCATCTTCTGGTAATTCAGTGGTACATAAAATAATTTGTTCTGCATACTCTGATTTTTTTACTCGGTCGATCAAATATTCAATTGTGGCTTTTTCTCTGATTTTCTTTAGTGCTTTTTGGGGCAGTCGAGTAGATGCACTTCGCACTGATATGAAAATTGCTTTCATAAATCCTTCTATTTATTATATTATAACACATTTTTATTCCATGTCAAATATTTTCTCTATTTGATCGGAATTGATATACTCTCTGGCTTCTAAAAATGTATCTGTGGGCATCGAACCAAAATTTACCGGGTTGCCATTCTTGTCATTTAGAACCTTGGTGGCGTCATCTAGTTCCAACACATAATTGTGAAAATTTTCATCACAAACTGGTTCCCCCAACACATCGTATGTTATACCAAAGTGTTCTGTCAGTTGGGGCTTCACCATACGCCACATTTCTGTGCCTGGGTATGCAGTTGCGGTAAACATTGCGGCATTAACAGATTTTACTGCATTTTCATATTCAGTTGTTCCCACTGTGAAATTATCGGACCAAAATTCTTGTTGCCACTTAATAAATGCGACACTAGTTTTTAAGTGTTTTAGTTCTTCTCCTGGGAAAGCCATGATCCAGGTGCAGTTGCCGTGAACATTAGATTTCTTACAATTTTCAACAGCAGTTACCATGGTGGTGGGAAATTGATATAACTTTCCGTTAACCTTTTTCTGTGTCAGCCCATTTTTGAGAATAAAACCGCCCTTTTTCATTGCTATTAAGGTGTGTTCAGACGCGGATTCGGCGCCGAAGCCAATATACGCGCAACCAGATTCGGCCATGTCAAATATACGCTCATCAGCTTCGTCCATTCGTGTGTGTGTACCCCATTTTATCTCATCTAAGCCATACTCTTTAAATACTGGGATCATACGTTTGATTCTTCTTTTATCAACAGCAAAATTATCATCAGGAAAGCCAATGAAATCTAAGCTGTATTTATCAACATACCCTCTTACTTGACGTGCTATATGTTCACTGCTACGTATTCCATAGTTTCGCTCACCCTGTGAACCCCTATAACAAAAAGCGCATGCATATGGGCAGCCGCGGCTGCTAACGGTGGTGAGGCTTCTTTCCATTTTAAATGGGGCTGCCGAGCTATTATTGGCGGTGGCGCCCCATACTGGCACCTTTATATAATCTTCCAAAAGGTTGTACCCGTATGGATCTGATTCAAGAAGATCCCACGCAGCATAAGGTATGGCATCTAGATCTGTGGGTCGATCTCCTTCATATTGAAACCTATGTTTTCCGGCCATTTCGCCAATATAGTACGGACTTAACTTGGTTGATTTTATTGCTTTTTCGATGCCCAACTCCTTAATCGTTTTGGCATCTTTTAGCATTAATAGAACGATGTCATCCCCCTCAGAACGACAAATCGCATCCAACTCTGGAATCCATTTAAATAATCCGGACTTTATTTCTGTCGCTAACCCATTTCCAGTAACAAGAAAACAGTCTGGTTGGTGTTTTCTTACAATTTTTGCCATCTCTTCTTGCCACCTTAAAGTGGTGATTTTACCCGAGAAAGCAATAACATCTTGATTACCGACATTTTTTAAATGCCTAACAATAAGCGCTTCAGCTTCAGCGTAGGATAGGTGTCTTCCGTTCGGTAGATTTCTTTTGGTTGCAATCTCGTCTTGGATTCTATAACCATTCAAATCAATAATATAAGGAGTGGCGCCATATTGCCGTACAATGGCCGACAAAATTGCCGGGCCCTCGGGGGGTGTATTTGGGCATGCCGTTTCTCTTAGCGGCATATTAATAAAGGTGATTTTTATGTCTCTGAGACTATTATAAGGCAAATCCCTTACTAAATCAGAAAGATGTGTTCTGGATTTTATTAGCATGTTAATATTCTTCTCAATCCTTTTCGGAAATTGTATATGACAATGTATAAGGCAACCGATTTGTTTCAAAAGATAAATTGTTAATTTTTATATTACTCTTTTTCGCTACTGTACACAAATATCGCAAATCACTTATGACTTGGGCTCGTTCGGACGGTATATCAAACGAAGGTAATTCCTTTTTCCCTAAAATCGTATCATTTTCCATTTGCTCGTTGGTGAAGCCGGCGTGTGTCATTCCTGTTTTATTCAACGCATCTTTATATGATAAATCAAAGCCTGTCACCTCGATTGGATCACACCCGAGCCAAAGGGCGAATGCTATCATGTGATTGGTTACGGTATTGCAGCGAGAATAAGCGGCGCGAACTCCATACTTCTGAGCCAATAACACTTGAAACACGCGTTGTTCCCACATCCAGGGGCACACAAGCTCCATTTTATCTTTTTCTTTAGCTATCTTTAACAATTGTGAAAACTCAGATCGAATTGGTATTGTAACAAAAGTTTTAATATCATTGTCTAGACATCGCCCAAAAGACTCTTTCAACGCTTCATAAGAATTAGCGGCACACCAAAAATCTGGCTTAAAACCTTCAAAAAAAACAGGAACCTTCCAGAAATTATTACAAGTAATTTTTACATGAGAATTATATTTTTCTTTATCTATATTTAACAAACTTGGGCCTAGACCCATGACCAACGCTGGTTCATTGGCATATCTATCTTTTAAACCATAGAGCTTATCAAGCCCACTCAATAGATCATTTTTAAATACCTCTTGTTCGGCAGAATCGGTAATGCGCGCGTTGGGTAAAAATGTACTATTATAATTTTTTTCTATAAAGTCTCTCATATTATCTTTAAAATTTACCATATAAATCTCTCTTTATAATATTGCACAATAGATTTTATTTCTTTATCAAAATTATGCACAGGCGACCATTTTATTGATTTTAACTTATCATCATTCAACGCATAACGAACATCCTGACCCTCGCGAGAATAAGAAAAATCAACATGTTCCTCCCAATTATTTAGAGTTCCATAAAAAGATTTAATAATCTTCTTAACGGTCTCTAAGTTGGTTTGCTCAAAATTACCCCCGACGTTATAAATTTCGTTTATACTACCATTCTCAATGATTTTTATAACCGCGCCGGCGGTATCGTCAGCATGAAGCCAATTTCTGATAGGAGTCCCTTGGTTATGTAACCTTATCTTTTTGCCTCTAAGCAAGTTTTTAACTGAGAGGGGAATTAGCTTTTCCGGATATTGACCTATTCCGTAATTATTTGTCGGCCTCAAAATAATATATTCAATATCATAAGTCCTCGACCAAGCCATCACTAACATATCTGCCGACGCTTTCGCGGCGGAATAAGGATTGCTTGGTTTAAGCAAATCTTTTTCTGTATGTGCGCCCATTTCAATATCCCCATATACCTCATCAGTACTAAAGTGAAAAAAAATAGGTCGTTTATTACAATTTACGGGTTTGTTCCTTATGAGATCGAGTAGATTTTTAACACCAACAATATTACTATTAATAAACTTGTCACTATTGATAATGCTATTGCCAACATGTGATTCTGCTGCTGTGTTAATCACATAGTCACAATCATATAAAAATGTTAAATCCTTAATGTCTATTCTTTCAAAAAAGAAATTTGAATACGACCGAAACTCTTCTAAAAGATTCTCATTGGCAGCATAAGTTATTTTATCAATCCCTCGAACCATCCAACCCCTCTCAAGACATTTTCTAGTTATGTAAGAGCCAATAAACCCTAAACAACCAGTAATGTATACAATTTTCATTTCATGTCCTTAAAAAAATCATTAACAACGCTTTCAATATACTTTATTTTCTCATCAGTTAAACCGGCATAGGTTCCCAAAAAGAATGAGTTTGTTGTTATAAGTTGTGCATTTGGAAATGCCTTGTCCATATCTTCATACTCTTCTGCCATATGAACATAGCCGGGATGAGCAAGAATGTTGCCAGAGAAATAAGATCTTGTTTGAATTTTAGCTGCTTCCAAATGCGCAACAATATCAAACCTATTAAATGGTGCATCTTCCTTAATTGTCAACAGAAACGCGAACCAACAAGGATCTGCCTTCTCTGTCGCGACAGGCATGTAAAAGTATTGCTCATAAGGCTCGAATATAGCCCGTAGCTTGGACCAATTTTCTCGTCGCGCGGAATCTAGCATTGGAAGCTTTGCAAGCTGTTGTAGACCCATTGCGGCCTGTAAATCAAGTGGTTTTAAGTTATACCCTATCTCATCAAAAACATATCGATGGTCATATACAGCACCAGGATTCCCAGGAAGCCAATCTTTGAATCTCTTTCCACATGCAGTACCGCCAGTAACATTTCCTGGTTTCATTGAATTACAATAACATGCCCTTCCCCAATCGCGAAAACTAGCAAGAATGGCTCTTGTTTTTTGACTATTTGTCGCGACAAAACCACCTTCTCCCATTGTCATATGGTGCGCCGGAAAAAATGAACATGTTGACATGTCTCCAAACGATCCTAGCTTTCTACCGTCATAATAAGATCCTAAAGCATCGCAGGCATCTTCAAAAAATACTAAATCATGCTTTTCTATAAGACCCATCAAACGTTCCATGTCTGGCGGATTACCTAAAACATGTGCGAACATGATTCCCCTAATTTCTGGATCCCTTTCTAAAAGTTCTTCAACCTTGTCTAAATCAAGATTAACGCTGGGAAGTTCAACATCTACAAAAACAGGTGTCAGATTATTCTGAATGATTGGGTTAATAGTCGTCGGGAAACAGACAACGGGGGTGATTATTTTGTCTCCATCTTTTAGCTGCTTCGCAAACCTTCTTGATTTCGCTGCAGCGATCATCAAAAGATTTGCCGAACTACCAGAATTTGTTAATGTTCCATGAAGCTTTCCTAAATGCTTTGGAAACTCGATCTCAAATTTTCGACCGTGCTGACCAAAAATCATCCAGCCACCAAGCAATACTTTAACGGCAGCAAGATATTCTTCGCTATCAAATATAGGCCCCGAATAAGAAACCCAATCCTTCTCGGGGACCCAACTAGAATCATCTTTCTCTTCAATGTATTCTTCAACAAGATTTAAAATATTTTCTAATTTATTCATTCGATGCCTCTCACCTTTGGATATGCTTTCTCAAACCATTTACAAGTTTCTACTAAAGACTCATCAAAATCAGAATAATTTTTGGGATCCCAACCTAAATTCAATAATTTTGAATTATCTGACGGTTTTCGAAGTCGACCGCTGGGCTTCGTTCTGTCCCAAATTATTTTATTTTTAAATTTAAAATAATCGCTTACCTTATTAACGATTTCTCTAATTGCAATTTCTCCAGTATTTCCTATATTTATTGGTTCTGGACTATCATAATTTTCCATCAGAAACATCGAGATATGTGGTATGTCTTCAACATATGTGAATTCCCGTAGAGGCTCCCCGTCGCCCCAAAACATAGCATCTTTGTTTTTTAATTTTGATTCATAAATTTTTCGTATAATTGCTGGAATCACATGTGAATCTTCTAAATCAAAATTATCATATTTCCCAAATAAATTGTTTGGCGACATGCAGATAAAATTACACCCATATTGATGCCTATATGATCTAGATTGAATCTCCAACATTCTTTTCGTATATGCATACGTATAATTTGAGCTATGGGGCGAGCCATTATGTATTTGATCTTCAGTAAGCGGATAGGTCGATTTATCAGGATAAATGCAAGTACTCAAACAAGAGAGGGCTTTTTCAACCTTAAAAACCCTACAAGCTTCTAATACATTAGTGTTCATCATGATATTGTCATAATAAAACGATCCGAGATTATTCATATTTGCCAGAACGCCGCCTACGCGGCTAGCAAGATGAATAACCCTTTTAGGATTGTAGGCAGCAAACATTGTATATACTTGCTCTTTTTCTCTTAAATCAAAGTCTTTTGAAGAGATATAGATTGCATTTGGAAGAGTTGATTTAAAACTCGCACCAACCATTCCGGATCCACCTGTAATTAAAACTTCATTCATTTTAAATTATCCCAAACTTCTATAGTTCTTTTAATACCTGCGTCTAGACCAAAGAAATCAATATTTAAGCTTTGCAATCTTTTATTGCAACCAGTATAAGAGCTTCCTAATTCTTTATTATTTATAATAACATCGATTTCTGTGGTTGTCAAGTTTTTTATTCTATTTGCGATATCACTAAGTTTTTCTTTTTTATTATAACAAAGATTTATATCTTTGAACGATATACTGTGTAAAAAATTTGGAAGGCTCTGAATGACTTTTCCAACATCTTCAGCATAGAAATAATCCATATATTTGTCTTGAAAGATTACAATTGATTGATCATTTCTAATATTATTGTATGACGCTTTCAAAAAACGCTGACTCATCTCGTGTTTTCCGAAACACCCAAACAATCTCAAGTTAAATATATTTGAATTGATATCAATTATTTTTCGTGTAATAAGGTTTTTAGAAAGACCATAATAATCTGGCGGGTATCTAACTTTTATTTCTTGTTCCGTTAACGAATTGATTTCTCTTTCTCTTCCGTATTCTGCTCCGGATCCGAAATTAACCATTAATCCGTATTTATTTGAAAATTTGCTTAGATTATCGAACATGAGAATATTATCATAGAAATCTTTTATATTTTCTTTATGGTCCCTCTTACCGCCTTTAACTGCGGCGTGTATTACTATATCAATTTTCTTATTTTTCTTAAAGAAATTTGATACACTGACATAACATGTTGGGTCTAAGGTTGTACGATCGGTCGCAATAACTTCATGATCTGAAAAGTATTCTTTCATTTCCCTTCCTATAAAACCTTGACAGCCGGTTATCAGAATCTTCATCGCTTCAAGTTCATATATAAAGGGGTCGTATAATCAAGAACATAATGAAAATTATCATTCATGCTTTCAATATCTTTTGGGTGTATAGTTTTAATATTTTTAAAATTAGACATTATGGCTTTGTCATCTTCAGCCCAATGGGAAAATCCCAAATAGCCATAGTCCTGGTCCCGGCCGCCGCCCACAAGCTTAACAGGCAATCTTTCGTGATTAATATAATTTCTAATGAATTCAAAGGGTCTATAAAGCAAAAATGGTGTTATCGAATAAACGACCGGGATTTTGCCTTCCATCGCAAGACCAGAAGCGATGCCAACCATTAACTGTTCAGACGATCCAACATTAAAAAACCTTTTAGGATAATCCAATCGAATCTTATCCCATAAGCCATATCCTAAATCTCCAGTTAAAACCACAATATCCTTATTTTGGCTCATCTCTAAATGTAATCTGGAACTGAAATCTCTACGCATTTCTCAGGTCCTCTTTTGCTAATTTATAATCATCTTCGTTCATAACGTGATAATGAGCGTTAAGACCTCTAAGAAATGAAAATTTCCCAACACTTGTGTACACAATGTTGATATCAGGCATGAAAACCTTCAATCGGTCAACAAGATATACCTCGTTAACAGCATCATACGCGGAATAACCATTTACATTTACAAAAACCTTGATGTTCTTAATACTGTTTTCAAAAATAAATTTTAACCCTTCCCAAATACTTCCTTCTGCGCACTCTCCATCGCTAATCAAACAATATACTGTTCTATTTGGATCGGTGAGGGCTCTACCAATAGCAACCGTCAACCCCATACCCAAACTTCCCGTCGAGCAATAAATCTCATCTTCCTCACATAAATGAGGGTGGCCACCATGTTTCAAAAAAAGATCTTCAGCATTCAAGTTATAATATTTTTCCAAAACAACATAAAGAGCCAAGGCGCAGTGGCCACAAGATAATATAAAAATGTCATTATCATTCTTCTGTTTGTATATGTGGTCGATTATGTCAACACTAGAAAAATAACTGCCCAAATGGGACAGCTTATGTTTATAAGCAATATATAATATCCTTTCAGATAAATTTATTCCCACTTTTCTCTCCAGTAATCTTGAATCATTTTGTCATAATCTTTATTTTCTTTTTGAACGTGCCAAGTTGCCTGGTCAGGGTGCCAGCGATAATAAAATCCAAGCCACCGAGGAGCAGGATAAATGAAGATGTCATTATCAGCCAATCGACAATAAAGATCATAATCGGCGGCGCCACCATAGACTTCTGGCTTCGTTACCAAATGACCTTCATCATAAAGCTTCCTATGAAAAATAACCGTTGGCGTATTAACAGGACATCTCTCCATCACAGCATGCTTAAAGTCTTTTAAACTCTTATAAGCGTGAGCTATTTCTCCAGTATAAATATCAGCGTGTTCTTTAACTCCTTTTATAGGACTCTGAAATGCTAAAATTTTATTTGGCGCACTTAAAATATAGCGCATGCAATTGCTGATGAAGGATTTTCCAAGCCAATCATCGGCGCCTATTGTCAAAACGTATTCGCCGGTCATTAGCTTTAATCCTTCAGAGCGGGCTTCATCCCAACAATTAGGATAAATATTGGGCGCTGAGGACACGATCAGTTGAGGGTATTTTTCTTTAATGGCCGAAACTATTGAAACGCTACCATCCGTGCTTTCATTATCAACAAAAATTACTTCTACATTTTCATAGTCCTGCTCCAATGCAGAAAGCACACACTTTTCTATCCACTTTTCTGCATTGTAACAAGGTATTATTATAGAAACCCTTGGACTCATCAACTGTTATGACCTCCTTCTACCTCATATAACTTATTAGCTTTACTTATATTTTCTTGAATGGGTGACACTAAAGTATAGTCTCTATTCTCTGGGCTTTCGCAAATTGTTTCATCGATATCAATATAAATGATCACGACACCCTCAACAACTCTTCAACTCTTTTGATATAAGTGTGGTTCTGTAAAGTGTCTTGTTGATTCTTAAATTTAATTTCCTTTCTCTGCTCATCAGATAGGTCATACACACAATGTTTAACGGCTTCAATCATTTCGTCCGCTGTGTCGGTTGTTCTAACATTTAGGCCGAGGTCAGCGATGTGTTTTATATTATCGCTCACCAATATACCAGTCGTACCTATTGATTTAAAAGTTCTTTCGTTGGTGTCTAATCCTAAAATACGTTGATACGCATCGTGAATATTGATAGCCACCTTACTATTAAATAGTATAGCACTCTCCTGCTTGTGTGTCAAGTTTTTGTTAATGAAAATCCCGCATTTTAAACCGGAATCCTTAAATTTACCAAAATATTGAAGCATAATTTCGCGCTTTTCATTGAGTCCGTTGTTCGCCCAGCCGCCGACAAAACACACATCAAATTCATAATTTTTGTCTTCAATATACTGATAACTTTCAGAATCAAATGCCAAAGGAATTGAAAATCCCTCCTTCCATTTTGTGTGATATTCAAAAGAATTTCCAAATGACCATAAGGTCACATTGTCCATTTTGTTGAGTTCATCGATGAATGCATCTGGACAATGGCATATGAAATTAGGATGACGACCCCATGGTTCAGGGAAAACGTTTGGTTGGATATATAAAAATGTTTTTTGTGATCTCTTTACGATATCCAATGCTAATGTATTATTAATATTTCCATCAATTGCCATCAAATAATAGTTGTCTTTAAAGTTTGATATTTCTGATAGGTTATCATAATAATGTACACTATATCCTAACTTTTCCCACGCCTTCTTATATCCTCTATAAATCCATTTTCCAGCATGGGTGGGGTGGTGTTTAATAAACACATTTCTAACTAACATTGATCAATCTCTTTTAATACCTTTTTTAATCTTATTTCAGCATTGTGTTCGGCTATAAATCTTTTATGTCCTGCTCGGGCCATTTTTTCCAATATCTTTGAATTTTGTAATAGAAAGTTAGTTTTCTTTTGCAATTCATCTATAGATTTGAATGTTATAATTTCCTTATCAATCTCAAAAAATTCTTCAATTCCGGGGTGGTATTGTGTTATTAACAAGCCTCCGCCGGCGGGCACCTCAAATAATCTCTGCTTCATTTGTGTCTTCTTTTGTGGATCATTGTCGTTTGTGCTTAAATTTAAACCCATTTTGCTACGAGAATGCGTTTCGAACATCTCCTCATGGGTTATACCATACGCATTATGAATCGGCAACCCACAAGCACCAAAGAACGCTTTCCGGTCTTGAGTGGGGAAACCAATAAACGATATATCAATATCTTTGTGGGCAAAATCTATATTCGGATAATAAAATGAATTAGCATACCACGGGCCCAAAATAATATTATCATATCCTATGTTTTTGTAAGACTCAAGATAAGAAGGCTCGGGTGTTGAGCACACATTAAACATTCTACACACTTTACTTGAAAAACCGTCAAACCGCCAAGTGTCATCGCAAAACCAATTGAAGGTTTTGGTCCTACCTGAATCTGTTTCTTTTTTAATACTGCCCCAAGGTTCGTGAGGTGTAATTGCGCGGTCGCCGGTCATACAACAAAAGATCAAATCTGGCTTAAAGTTTTCTATAATCTTGTTATAGTCTTTTTCCTCTGGGTCTACTGTATCATACCAATATACTTCGTGGCCAAGTTTTTGTAAAGGAACATAGGTATACCAAAATCCAGCATCTGGGGATCCACGATAAGTTTTATTTGTAGTTAAGAGTATTTTCATCGTAATAAATGGATAATCGTGTCGGTGATATTATCTCTTTTTTCTATCATCAAATCAATAAGTTCTTCGCCCTTTAAAGAGAACCAAGGCTCCCTTGTGGCTCCAATCATTTTATTTACAATAACCTGCATGTTCATCATGCGCGCCTCAACTACAACCCGCGACAACGTTTCTGGGGTTTTCGGAAAAAAGACAAACTTCTTGTTTGCGCCGAGTTTCTCTAAAAATCTATAATAATTGTTATCTGATATAAGTGCATATTCTAGATTTTTGGCTTGGCAATACATTATGGCTTCGGTTGTGTTTTTATGTTCGATGTTCGAAGACATAATGGAACACAAATTTCGCTTTTCTTTTTGGCTAACAGTTCTCATAAATTCGAGAGACTCTGTATCCCACAGATTTCCACTTAAATTAACAAGATTATCTAGGTTTATATTCTTGCGGATTATATCCAAATGAAATTGTGATTGACACAAGACACTTTGGGCATTTCTATAAAAACCTATGTTTATCAGTTGCTCTTTTGGTGCTATAAAATCTTGAAAAAGACCAGGGTTTCTAACTCTAAGGTATTTGTGGTCATGTTCATAGATTATGTATTTTTTATCTAGTAAAAGATTTTTACAATTCTCTGACAAATTGACAAAATTGGCTACGATATAATAATGTTCTTTATTATCCTCTATAAACGCTTCATCTACCAAATGACTATTGATTTTTTTAACTTCATATCCTCTTGACTTTAAAATATCAATAACTTGTTCGTTGTTAAGCTCACCGCCACCTAATATTTGTTCTACGAAATAATCAGCTATAAACACCAATTTCATTCAATTTCTTCTACCTCAAGATTATCAAGCCACGACTCAACACTAAACTCTTCCTCATCAATTCCCATAGCATCAACAAAAGATTTATACATTTTTTCTTCACCAAATCTTTCCTGGAGCACCTGGGCGTATTCAAAAGATATATTTCTGTTTTCTATATTTTCATAGCATCGACGCATTTGTTCTTTTGCGGATTGTTCTCGGGGATAAGCCCACATAGATTCCTTAATAATCACACCATCCCATATAACTTCTTCTTGAACTGGTTGAATATCAAAAGATACATTATAAAAATGTTCCTTACCTTCTTCGTCGCACAAAAAATCTAACTGACCTGACCACCCTGTAGCAATTACAGGGAGCCCACTATAAGCTGCCTCAAAGATTGGTAGACCAAACCCTTCACCATGCGGGAGAGCCAAGAGTGCCTTAATTTGAGGATGCACATAGAGACTATGGATTTCTTCGTCTGACATGTCTCCATGGAGAAGATATACTTTACATTTTCTGTCTGGATAATTTTTCAAAAATCCATGTAACTCACCCATCAAATGTTCTCTATCCATAAGACAGTTTTTCGCAAGATTTGATTTGACCACAAGACCCACCTCTTCGTCGTGAAATTCTTCCACAAACCATTTAATTGTATTGGGTAAGTTTTTTCTTGGTCCAAATTGAGCAATGGTTAGAAAATTATAATCATAATCAAACTTAAGCTGTAGATCTGGTAAACTATCGTATTTCTTAGCAGGATAATTGACCACATCAATGGGAGTCTCCAAACGCAACTCTAGTTCTTGGCCGGTGTCCTGGTTTACTGCTTGATATACCGTATTAGCAAAAGTATTTTTAGAATGATTAGAAATAACTATGATTCTATCCATCTC
>Ga0098061_1000599_pt1 | contig 17376 bp, 12 predicted proteins | sample 22_taG_FD_92579 | JGI IMG/M metagenome (GOLD analysis project Ga0098061, IMG submission 92579) | Marine viral communities from the Subarctic Pacific Ocean - 22_ETSP_OMZ_AT15343 metaG | ecosystem: Environmental > Aquatic > Marine > Oceanic | place: Subarctic Pacific Ocean | collected 2015-01-20
ACACGAAGTGTTGATGTCTCTGATCTCCCTCTGGACGCAGAGAGTGGGGCGCTCACCACTGTAACAGCGTATGCTGGCAGGATTTTTTATGCTGGTGTAGATAGTGTTGTGACCGAGGGTGATGATAACACACCAGCGTATGCCTCCACTATATTCTTCTCCCAGTTAGGGGAGAATGTGGATAATCTAAGTAAGTGTTATTCTATCAATGACCCAACATCAGAAGATTACAATACACCTCTTGCCACAGATGGTGGTACAATAACAATACCAGAAGCTTCTCGTATATTAAAGCTAACCTCTACAGGAACTTCTCTGATAGTGGTTAGTGAGAATGGTGTTTGGGAAATTAGTGGTCCTGATGGTGTTTTCAAAGCAGATGATTTCTCTATCTCACGAATAACAAACATTGGTGCTACCAATGCTGGTAGTATTGTAGACGTAGAAGGTAGTGTATTTTATTGGAGTAAGGCTGGTATCTACCAGCTAGTTGCTGATAAGATTAGTGGTAGGTTGAGTGCTGTTAACATATCTGAAACTACAATACAAACCTTCTACACATCCATACCTTCTGTAGGAAGAACTAATGCTATAGGTAGATATGACAGTGACGGGAGAAAGCTTAGCTGGTTGTATAACGATGAGGAGAGTTATGATGGCGTTAACCAGAAGAATAAGTATAACAGAGAGTTGGTGCTAGACACTGTATTAGGAGCTTTCTACACCAACACCATAGGTGCTGTGGCTACTGACAGTAGTTATGTAGCAGGTTATATCCCTACGGGAGGGTTTAACATAGCAACGGATGAGCAGCCCGTAACACACAATGGAGAGATTGTAGAGGTTAATGGCGAGCCTGTTGTTGTATCATCAGAGGTTAGGAGCCGTGGGCAGAGTAGTACTAAGTATATCACCATCAAACCAAACTCTACAGGGGATGTTACATTTACATTCAGCTTATATTCAGACCAAGACTTTGTGGATTGGGAGAGTGATGACAATGTGGGTGTTGATGCACCAGCACATCTGATTACAGGGTATGAGTTGTTTCAAGATACTATGCGTAGTAAATACCTCCCCTACCTAGTGATGCACTTCAAGATGACAGAGACAGGAGTAGCAGCTTCTGGGACAGATTTTAATTACATCACCCCTGCCTCTTGTTTAGTGTCAGCTAGATGGGACTTCTCTAACTCCACCGCTGGTGGTAAGTTTGGTAGTCAGTTTCAAGCATACCGCTTACCTCGTATGTACACCCCCTCTATGGCCTCTCCTACGTTAGACTATGGGCAGGAGGTCATAACCACTAAGAACCGCTTACGCGGCTCAGGAAGAGCCTTCTCGATGAGAGTAGATAGTGAGGCAGGAAAAGATCTGTATTTGTACGGCTGGGGTATTAGCGTAGAAGGAGGTGACAGTGTCTGATATTATACACCCCACAGTGTACAAAGATGATGACGTAGAGGTGTTTATTGAAACTCACCCTCACTGGGAAATACTGATTCATTGCTATGTCTACGAGTGGAACAAAACTAAATACCACAGGTTTTTGGAGATATGGAGCACTTTGATGGAGGAGCTTAATCTAATGGGATATGAAAAAATACATGCAATCATCCTCACAGAGGACAGGCGGTTACAGAAGTTTGCCGCCATGTTTGGTTTTGAGAGTACAGGAGTAGAGTTGCAAGACAAAGAAACGTGCGGGAGGGTTTATAAATGTTTGACATAAAACACGTATACCAAGGGCCAGCGGCTGCTGCGCTGGCGGTTGTGGCTGTTGCGTCCACTGCTCATAGCATAGATCAGCAGAAGGCAGGTGCTAGAGATCAGAAGAGAGCTAATCAAGCACAACAGCGTATACAGAGTATTAAAGCTGCTAGAGAGAGAAGGAAGCAAGTGAGGGATGCGCAGCAAGCGCAGGCTCAAATGGCAGCAGGTGCTCAGGCTAGTGGCACTACACAAACCTCTGGATATACAGGTGGTTCAGGTAGTGTACAAACACAGCTAGGTGCTAACCTAAGCTTCTTAGATCAGGTGGGAGGTTTAACACAACAGGCTTCTATGTTCAACCAGAGAGCTGCTACACACTCTAGTAGCGCTGCTACAGGACAAGCTGTTAGTGGGCTAGCTATGCAAGGGGCCAGCATTTTTTCTTCGCAGATAAAGCCGGGGACAGAATAATGGCTGTTGATAACCCACAAGCTTTAGAAGAGACTACAGAACAACTAAACCCTGGTGTGGGTAATGAGGCAGCTACTGAGCCTAGCGCTGCTGAGGGAATGAGCTTTTTATACACAGCCATGACAGCCCCACCTACGAATATAAATGTATTCTTAGAGCAAGAGGCTGTACTAAAGCATGGTAGACGAGCCGAGGCTAGGGCTAGAGCTTTGATGGATATTAGAATGGTTAATAATCCAGAAGCTACTATACAAGATACTTATACACAAGCTAAAGCGGATGCTGTCACAGGAGAGTGGGATACCTTTATAGACAGAGAGGTGGAGCAATACGCAGCAGGTGTACAGCAAAGTATGTACGAAGATGTGATGCTGTCCACTACTAATACAGAAGAGAGCGTAGCTAGGTCTTATGAAATTTTACAGGGCATTGACGATGTTACTGCTCATTATAAAGATGTAGATGGGTACGAACAGGCTCTAGTAGATTCCTATGCCCCCGACTCCCTGCCTACTGAGAGGGCTAAAAGAAACGCAGTTAAAAACTATGCTTTTAGAAAAGTCGAGGAGTTGGTAGGAGAGCAGACTACTGGTGATATCGCAGTGGATTGGGCAACAACTTTATTTCAATTAGATTACGGTAAAGATGTGTCCGATCTGGTAGATGGTATTCCACAGTTCTCTGGTGATGTATGGGAAGAGGCTATACTTAGCCTGCAGAGTAAGACTCCAGATGAGCAGTTACTTTTAATAGATGCATGGGTTCCTGCCATAGTCAAAGAGTTTGAAGGAAATAAGGTTAAAGTACAGGGAGCCTTGTCTACTATATTTAATCGTATAGATCCCGGCTCAGACATTGCCTGGGGAACTGGCTTAGATTTCCTAGTAGTGCCTGATTTGTACAGTGGCTATAAAGCGTTCAAAGCTATTAAAGCTCTAAGAGCAGCTAAGAAAGTAAATAAAACAGCTGATATTGCGGCTGATTATGATGCAGTGAGGACTGCCGCCACTGCAGAAGTATTAACCTCTGGGGAATCTATACTCACTAGAGAGGTTTCTGGTACTAGTGTTGTAGATGCAGCCCATTCCGCCAACCCCATGAGTACTCGTATTCTGGACGAAGGTAACAGCTTAGATGACATAGCAGGGGAAATAGAGTCTGTTAAAAAGACTGCAAGAGACACTTATATAGAAGAGTTGTTCGATGTTGCTGTTAAGAAACAAAACAGAGGGGCCACAAAAGCTCTAATAAAAGAGAGAGCAGAGCTACAGAGAGCTATAAAAGGACTACAAGCAGAAAAGACTGCAGTCACTTCTGTCTCTGTTAAAGGAGGCCACAAAGTAGCACAGGCTAGGCGTGCTAACGTAGCATCTTTAAATAAAGCTATCGCTACTCACGAAGAGCGTCTGGTTGTAGTGCAAGATAAGATAACTAGTAATGTTGCCCCAGCTGCTGCTGAGGCAGAACTGTCTCGTATGCAGCAAGGTGTTGTTACAGGTAAATTGCAGGGTAGATTTGATGCTGCTGTAGAAAAGCATGTAAGGGAATCTGTAGCAAGAGCTACAGCAAAAGAATTATTACCAGCAGACGCAAAGGCTGCTGTAAAGGAAGCGCCCGCTACTCCTGCTCCAGTAACCGCTGAGGTGTCAGATAGCGCACAAGGTGTGCGCAGTCAAGTCAATTCCATATTAGATAACATCATAAAAGTTGATCCGTTGTCTCCTGCTGCTAGAAGTATAGCAGAAGACCGTGCCACTGCAGCACTGCGTCAGGAGATGAATGAAGCAGGAAGGGCAATCAACTCTATGCAAATTGTGGATAGAGATGCTGGTGGGTTTACTGTTAAATACACCACAGCTGCTGGGGACGACAGTAGGGTAGTTAAGTTTACAAAAGACGATGCTGGGGCACAAATAACAGAACAAGCAGCTGGTGATTTTGAGCCTAAGTGGACAGCTAACTACAGTAAGATATTTAGCCCAGAAGTTATAACAGAGGATTTATATCCTAAGCTCGTGGCTGATGTGACCTTTACACAAGACCAAGCAGCTAAGATTGCTAGTCGCCTGCAAGAGGTATACAAGAGTACAGAAAAGGGACTGTCAAAGAAAGAGAACTTTCAAGTAAACAGTGTCCTGCAGGCAGGGGACGAGGAAGAGACTGTGTTTACTATAGGTAGGCTCAGTGCTGGTATAGAGACTGTAGGAGGACACATAGAACTATCTCCTGCACAGATTAAAAGTTACCAGGAGAAGAGGGCATTCTACGATGGCCTCAAAGATTTACGTGACCATGTAATTAGAAATGAACTAGAATACCAAGGCTTTAAAAACTTATCCCGCACCTACAAGAGTAAAGAAGGCGTGGAGATGTCTGAGGATATTCTTGCACGCCCTGTGGGACATATGGATCTAGCCAAGATGAAGGAAGACGATCTCATTTACTTTCCAGAAGGCTACAAAGGATCTCCCAGCCACTCCGTTGGTTACTTACGCCACAACACGGCTGCTTTAAAAGAGCAGGGTTATGAACTTGTAGAATTATTTGATCCTGTGCGTATAGGAAAGAAGAAGCAAGGTGCTGCCTTTGGTATGGTTAGGAAGGATGCTGGCTGGTCAAATCTACCGCGACAAGTATTAAATCACGCTCCTGGATATATTCCACGTATATACCAGAAAGGGTACTGGTACGTTCGTAACCAAGCTAGTAGCGCAGAAGAGGTGTTGTTTGCTTTTGAGACTAAAGGAGATGCTGATAAGTGGACTAAGGCGTACAACGCAGAGGGCGGAAGTGCTTCGGTGTATGCTGACGGAGAGTTTGTGGGGAATGCTAGACTGTTAGAGGATGCTAAGGCTTATGGGGGATTATACACAGGGCACAGAAGCTCTAGACCTCTCAGAGTCAAAACTGCTGATGGAGACAAGCCCTTAGAGCGTATGTCTGCGGGTAGGGCTACAGAGCGGTATATAGATAATATATCTGCTACTCTTCCTTTAAATGATTATCGCATAGCCATGATGGAGAATTTTAAGAATACAGCTAACGCTTTTGTGGAAGCTAATCACAGAAAGAATCCTGTAGTACATTTTGATGATGTACTAGATGTTCCTGACTCTGTAAGACCAGCTTTAGAGAATGTTAGAACCTACATTAAAGATGTAGCTGGAATGGAAGCCCCAGAAGAGCGCTGGACTAGGAACTTCATGCTCAAGGTTGCTGATATGATGCACGGCAAAGAAGCCTTGAAGGGAATGCGGGGATGGATGCTAGAGCACTCTGACGGATCTATTACCAACTGGCTTAAGGGAGGGATGTTTAACCTATCTATGGGGTGGTACAACCCCAGACAGTTAGTTGTGCAGACAGCTAACGGATCTATAGCGCTCTCTATGTATCCCAAACAGGCTCCCGGAGCAATCAAAGATGCCTTTGAATTTGGTATACTATTAGCACAGGGAGAGAAAGCAGGAAGGGCTATAGGGCTTAGTGATGAGGTAATAGACAGTTATAAGGCGTACAGGCAGTCTGGTATGCGTGAGGCTGTTACGCGTAATGCTGATATGGATGTGCCTGAATTAGGAATCACACAGGGATCTATGTCTACGTATAAAAAACTAGCCGAGGGAGGCAGGGTCATGTTCCGAGAGGGCGAGAACATGGCTAGGATGATTAGTTGGGGAGTAGCTAGGCGTAACTTCCAAGAGGCTAATCCTGGCAAGGCTTTGGATGTCGTATCTGTTACGCGAGATGCTCAGCGCATGCTAATGAATATGCAATCACAGAATGCTGCTTGGTGGCAGCGGGCACCCATACTAAACTTAGCTGGTCAATTCTTACAAGTGAGGGCTAAGTTTCTAGAGAATGTCATGCCTCAGATTGTGGGAGGTAGTAAGAAATGGACAGCTAAAGAAAAGAGGCGAGCGGCCATAGGCCAGCTCGTGTTCTTTGGTACAGTGGACGTGCCTTTAGCCAGCAGTCTGGTGGGGCTGGCTGCTATGGCTGTAGGGGAGACAGAGCAAGAATTTATAGAGAAGAACCCCAATGCTGTGGAGGCTATGCAAGAGGGTGCTACTGGTATACTAGCGGCACAGCTGGGTATGGATGGACTCAATGCGTCAGCAGATATAAATCTGTGGGCAGGCATGGATGACAATGCTCTGGGAGATATTTATCGTGGCTTAAATGCTATGTGGAATGGAGAATATGGAGAAACTACAGCAGAGCAGATATTGATGGGGCCATCAAGTTCTAAAATAAGTAAAGCAGGGAATGTATATGATGGGCTTATAGCAACAGCTAGAAATATATATGAAGTGCCTACTTGGGATGTAGCCTATGGCAGTATTATGAATAACATAGCAGATATTGCCGCTATGACATCTACTTGGTCTAATGCCGAGATTGGATGGCAGCTTAGACAGACGGGTAATCTATACTCTTCTAGTGGAAAGCTAATAGCTTCTGAGAAGAATCTAGGGGAGATGAGTTTGCCAGAGCAGCTCGGAAGGGCTATGGGAATTAAGCTAGATAAAGAAGTGGCGTACTATGCGGGTAAGGAGTGGCTGAAAGAAGAGCAAGTATTTAGATCTAGGCGCATAAAGCAAGCAAAAGAAGTTCTACAAAATTACACAAAGTCAGGCAACCAAGAGCATCGTGATGCTCAGATAGCGTGGTTGCTGCGCCCATTCTCTGATCCGGGGAATATTATGGATACTATTATTAAAGATGTCGCTTCTCCAAAAACTGAAGTAGATAAACAGATTAATCAGGGAATGCGAGAGATGTTAAGAAATGGAGGTAGAATTCCTACTCCTATATTAGAGACAATGCAGAAGAGAGAAAATAACGATGGCTAAATTATCAGCAACATTGGGAGATGCCAATTCTCCCTACAGCCCTATAGCTCCCGTTACAGATAGCGGCACTGGTACAGCAATCGCAGGATTGGCTAAGCTAGCAGGTGTGGGTGCAAATATATACCAAGGAGTACAAGAGCGGCAGGAGCGTGCCGACCAAGCTGCTGGTATACGCAGTGCTCATGAAACTATGCTGGAACTGGAAGATAAACAGGCTCTGGGACAGCTGGAACTAAATGAGATACAAGGAGAAGTAAAGTCTTTGTATCAGGATGGTATTACGCCAGAGGAACAGCTGCGTCTAGATGAACTAAATAGAGAGTCTAATCGACTCAGTGGTTTGGAGAAGAAGGTAAAAGATCCCAATAGCATTAGGCTCAGAGCTAACGCTGCGCAGAAAAGAGCATTAGCAGACCCTAGAAACTCTAACATCATACCAGAAATAGCAGCGATATATAACCAAGGGAAGAGTAGGTTGTTGGGGTTTGCTACCGAGCAGGATAGGGCAAAGGCTGCCTTTCGCACGCACATGGATGGCTTGCACGGAGCAGGTATGTGGAATGCTGTAGATGCAGGGAAAGAGCAGGCTAAGCTGTCCTATTTAGATACTATACAAAAGCAGGCAACGACAAACGCCACTGCTGTCGCAGGGCATGGAGCTGCTACGTATATAGCTAGTCTGGATAGTGAGGCACAGAAATTTAGAAGAGTTCTAACTACTAAAGGGTTTGTCAGCCAAGACGATATTATACTGTTTCAGACAGCAGTTAATCGTTTGTATCAAGGACAAATAGCGCAAGCCACTAAGCTACGCAACGACCAGCTACAAAAAGAAGTGAGCACAAAAGAGTTTGGTAGTTTGCCTACTACAGATATAGGAGAGGTTACAGACCAGTGGATGAAAGACGTAACTGCCATGAGAGACAATTATAACTCTTTTCTATTTGGTGAGGGCAAGGAAACTGATATAGCAGAATTAAGTAATAGATTAAAAAATGTTAACAGCATAGCAAGCCAAATTAATATGGCTACTGGTACGTCCGTGGGAAATGCCACATCAGCTATAATGGGAGGGGGTAATGCAGCTTCTCGCGTAGACATGCTAACGCAAGTTCTGAGGGAGGATAATATACTTGATCTCATCTATAAACAGCAAGGCCCAGAAATGCAACGCTTTGTGCCTAAAGATCTACTAAAGGCGAACATGGTGCAAGCGCTTTACAACGAACTCAACCCCTTTCGCGCAGTGGATCTTCCTCCGGTAGCGGCTAACAAGCTGCTCACTATGTGGATACGGAATGTTATAATACAGAAGGGCGAGGAGGAGGATGCTGCTAATGCTACAGAGGCCTTGGGAAATGACATCAGCAGTGAGTCGCTTATAGACCAAAATACCATATACATGCAGCCTGCTACTCAAGCTAATATGGCTAAGAACAAGAAGCAACGAGATAGGATGCCCACTGTATTTGCAAAGCAGGCTGAGATTGTAATGGACGGCCTACCCGCTAAGGATGTTTGGTATATGAAGCTAGAGAAGAGAGATGGCGACAAAGCTCCTATGTTATACTTTCCTGTAAGATCGAAAGGTGATATGACTGAGGCTAGAGACCAGCTGAGGAGTTTTTCTGAAACTATTAATGAATATCACGCTAAGGGATGGGGGCCATCTCTAGAGGAATTTTATGCAGACATGCGTAACCAAGTGAAGGCTAGGATGCCGGACGAGGCTTTGGCTGAGGATAGCTCCACTACTCCCGCACCTTCGACAGGGAATGATGAGCTAGATGATTTAATAAAGAGCCTCCCACCAGAGAGAAGAAAAGCTCTACTGGAAAGGCTGGCAGCAGAAAAATGAGGAAGCAGTGAATATGACAAAGAACAACTTAACTACATTCCCAATTATGGAGGGGAGCTAAATAATGGCTAAACTTGAATTAGATAATATCGCTGCTGGCTTGGCTTCCACTGGGAAGATTAACAGCAACAACGACTTGCTAGAAACACACTTGAATGACAACGTCCTCTATCGTGACAATCCAACTGGTGAAGCTAATCAGATGGAACAAGAGCTGGACATGAATAACTACAAGATTATTAATTCTGGACAAGCGACGCAAGGTACAGATCTTGTAACTCTAGCCCAGCTTAACGGGGCTATCTCCTCCGGTAGTTCTGGATTGATAGCACAGCAGAGAGAAACTGTCTTGGGGAGTGAGGCTGTTAATGACATTCTCACGCTCACTGGGATAACTTATATCCCCAGCACTAACAATCTCTCTGTGTATAGAAACGGGCAGAGGCTTGAGAGTGGGGCAGACTACTCAGAGTCTGGTACTACTAACATCACCCTCACCTTCACTCCCAACAGTGGGGATAGGTTTGTCTTCCTTACCAATGAATCTGTAGATGGTGTCACTGAAGCCCCTCAGTCAATTAATGTCTTATATGAGCGTATAGTAGCTACAGCAGGGCAGACAGTCTTCACGATAGCTAACTCTTACATCACAGGCACTAACGCCATCACCGTGTTTGTCAACGGCTCTCTACAAACTATCTCTGAGTATGCTGAGACTAGCAGTGCTGTTATCACCTTCTCCTCTCCTCTTACTGCAGGAGATAATGTAGATGTGTATGTTGGGCAGTCTCTTGTCTCTAGCCCCATAAGTTCTACTTCGGTTATACATACACCTCCGGATGGGAGTCAAACCACCGTAGCTACCTACCTTAATAACAGGCACATAATTAATGTTAAAGATTTTGGTGCGGTGGGAGACGGTGTTACTGATGATTTTCCGGCCTTTACTGCGGCTAAGACTTATATAGAAAATCTAGCTACTCGTCCAGAGTTAGTTGTGCCTGCTGGTACTTATTACATAGACGGTGCTTTGTCTATTGACTTTATTATGAGAGGAGAGGGATCAAGAAACTCTGTTCTTTTGTTTGACAATACTTCAGCGGGGTATGCCCTGACAGTGGGGGCAGCTACTGTAACAGATTTTAACAAAGGTCTCATAGGCATAGGCTTAGAAGACCCCTCCACAAACAGCATCCTACATGGGATTCTTTTTAGGCATTGTGTACAAGGGCACGCTGTTGTTAAAGACGTTTTTGTACAGCAATACGACGAAGCAACCAGTAAGTCATTCTCCTTTGAAAATTGTCAGGATATAACTTTTGAAAATCTTAGCAGTCTTGGGGGTAATAGAGGTCTAGACTTAGATCCTGCATCAGGATCAAACACAAACCTTACCTTTATTAATTTTGACGGGCAGAATGATGCTGAGTGGGGAGTCTATGCTACCTCAGCAAATTGTGAACAGATAACTTTTATAGGAGGTGTTATTCAAGACGTAGCTGATGGTCAATTAGTTAATCTAGATAGTGTGGATAATTTTGGTTTTGTAGGGACTTGGTTCGAGACTACTTTTGCAACACATAAAGAAGTGGTGGCTAATAATTGTGCTAACTTAAATTTTACTAATGCCCATTTTACTAGCAACGGGGCTGAGGTTTTAATCAAAGGCACCACTAATGCCTCTTTTAACGGTTGTTACTTTCAGCCTCAAATAGCTGGCACTGGCGGTTCAATAAGACTAGAAGATACAGCGATGGCGACAGTCTTAGGCTGTAGTCCAGAAGTAAATGCAGTAGATGTTGGAACAACAGTTATAGCTATAGGGCATGATCTTACGGTCAATGATTTAGAGCCGGGAAGCGGTGTATATCACTCTTTTAACCAAGCAGGTAATATTTACTTAGGTACAAGAAGTGGGATAGAGCCTGAAGATGCTACAACCGAAGCTGCTAGTGGAATAAAGATAGAACCACTGGGGCAAGTTCAAGCAGCTGCCTATCAAGACACACCTTTAGTCGCCAATCGTGTGAGTAACGAGGGCGTTATCTTAGACTTACGCAAGGATGGCACTACTCACGGCGGTGTGTATGCAGGCACAGGGACGCCAGAAGCTGCTGTAGTAGCTCCAGTAGGTAGTCTATTCCTTCGATCCGATGGGGGGGCATCCACTACTCTTTATATTAAAGAGACTGGTACAGGTAATACTGGCTGGGTAGCTAAATGACCACTGAGAACATAATATAAATAACAGGAGGACTACATGTCCGAAATAAGTAGAAATATACAGGCTTCACAGTTGCCTAACCAAACTGTAAGCGTTAAAGATTTTGGTGCAGTAGGTGATGGGGTTACGGATGATACTGCTGCTATACAAGCAGCGTTTGCCGCATCTATAAGAGTGTTCTTTCCAGCAGGAACATACAAGACAACCTCCCCTATTCAGATAGGTAATGGAAACGCTCGTTATATCTACGGCGAGCACCGCAAGACTACAACCATAGAGAACGCAGTTTCGGATGTATTTAATGTAGGTAATACAAATGACGCCTCTGCCAGTATAATCGAAGGGTTGAGTATTAAGAGTCAAGTGGGAGGGGGACATTGTTTCGAAGTGAAGTATACAGTGTCTATGTTCACGCTAAGAGACTGCACAGTAACACAACAAAACCCCAATAAGTGTCTATGGCATCAAACCACGGGGTATGCTGGTGGTAATATTGTAGAGCGGTGCCACTTGATTGCAGCATCAACAGGTACAATGACTATCAACCCTTGGTTCCATCAGTCTAATGAAATTACAAACGGCTTCACTTTTAGGGATTGTCGCTGTGACTATTCAAGAGATGGCTTCCAGTTCTTTAAGATAGACACCACAGCTGCAACGTCCTTTATCACCCAAGGTAAGTTTGAGAACATGACGTTTGAGCTGACCTATGGTGGAATGATTTGGCTGGGCGGTTCTAGGTCTGTTGACATCGTAAACTGTCAATCTTACGATCTTTCAGCAGAACAAGACGGACATGGTATATTTATAGGAAAATCAGCCGGTGGTCTCTCTTCCTCTCGTTGTAAGTTGAGAGGTGTTGTGAAGAACACTGTTGGTGGATACACTCAATCTGCGACTAGTCAAGACATATATCTAGAGTCAGCAGGAGCGCACAACGTTATTATAGAGTCTTGCTACGCTTCGCTGTCTGCTATTAAGTTTAAAGTCGATTACCAAAATAACAGAGTGTTGCACATAGACCGTACATCAGACGCAGAGTCTACCTATTCAAATGATGGACGAGTGGCTTATATAGATTTTGGTGGGGACAAGATCGGCATCACTGCACATGCGCACAGAACCCTTACAGGTCTCTCGTCTAGAGAGCTTACCATCTCAGGGGGTTCCATATCTCCAACCCTCCTATACCATACAGTCGATACTGAAGCGAGTGCTGCAACGGATGACTTGGACACAATTACAACCTCAAGTTTACAAGAGGGAGATATTTTGACAGTAAGGGCAGTTAATGCAGCTCGAACGGTAGTACTTAAAGATGGGACAGGTAATTTAAAACTAGCAGGTGATTTTAGTTTAGACAATACGGAGGACACTATCCAGCTCTTGTTCAATGGAACCGACCTCCAAGAAGTCACCAGATCGAACAATGGGACATAGTAAACAGGAGGAAACATGCCTACACAAGTTGTGGTGTGGAGTCAGAAGTATTGGTTGATAGGTACCTTGCTTGCAGTAGCTGTAGGCATTGCTCAAGTATTAACAGCGGCAGCTAGAGGCGATGCGATGCCATTTATCAAAGTGTTATCAAGATTGTGGAGTTCAGTGGTTGGGGGTGCTGTCATGGTGTTCGTAGGCCGTGCCTTCAACTTAGATGTTGATATGATAATGATATTGGCAGCACTTGGAGGAGGTATGGGAATACAGCTCTTGGATGTCGGTAAGAGTATTTTAGCTAAGAAGTTTGGAATAGAGTTGGAGCGTAGGAAATGAGGGAGCACGCTGTGCGTGGAGGTAGGGGGCATGACGTTGTCATTAAAACCCCCTGAGTTAGATAAAGAGCTAAAAGTTATGGAGAAATAAAGCTGTCATCTCTCCACTGATCTGCTAGCTCCCAGGCTCTTCCTTTCACTTGGTGTGCCCAACGGGAGTCTAGCATTTCATTCACTACAGCACTATTATCACCAGCAGCAATAGCTGTTGTCATCTTCTTAAACCTCTTAAATCCCTCCATACCTAAATTATACACCATGTTTATAACAACCCCCTGTCTCGCCACAGACAGGGAGCTAAACCATATAAACTCTTCTATACATTTTAAATGTATAACTAACACTTGATCTCTAAGTATAAGCTCAGCGATACGCTTACTCATCCCTGCATCTAAATTGAACCCATACCCTATCGTATCGCACCCTGCGGTGCATTGATAGACATGCTTACTAAACCCCTCATGCTTCTTCAATTGCTCAACAAGTTTACTCATATATCACAACCCCCTGCGGTGCAGGCTAATGTCTGCTGCCCTTCTGTCATGTCAGCTTGCTCGTAAGAGCCAAGCAAACCCCAATTAAGCTCAGGCATCTTAGCCTTCATGTCCTCATACATCTCCTCATTAATCTCTTCGTAAGGTGCTTGCTTGTACGTATGCTCACTACGTGGCAAGAAGCTTATACCAGAGATGTCATCAAAGTGTTTATACAACCAAGCTCCTATCTCTAGGAATTCATCATCTGAATAATACACAGTGATGGATGGTTTGTGTTCACACCAGCTATCTTGGTAAATCTTCCACAGCTTAAGCTGTTCCATAGCAGACACATCAGAGGTACAGATAGCATTCTCTGGTGCTTTCTGGGGAAAGCTAAACACATAGTTGTTCTGATTCATAACATCCGCTTCGTGTGGAACACCTTGATCAATCATCAACTGGCTCAGTGGATCTTTAACATCAGCCCTCACTCGTCTGACGTAGTGAGAAGAAAAACGAGGATGAATACCGCTACTGCTGTTAACCAGCTGAGATACAGTGCCACTAGGCTTACAAAAGTTCAACATAGATCGTTACTCTATGCCCGCTTTAGGCGGTAGTAGTGAGTTTTGCTAATACCAAACTTTTCATGTGCTTCTTTAAAAGAATACTTTAAGACTTCTTCTTTATCGTATAGCTTAAATTTGCTTCCTGCTACACCGCACAACTTTTTAGTTTGATCTGAATGTGTCTTTCCTAAGAAAGGCTTAGCACCCCTACGGGCTGCTCTTAATTTACCCTTCCAATCTTCTACATTCGTTATAACAAAACCACCTTCACCGCCATCGGCTAAGTTTAAAAGCTTCCAATAACACTCTCTTCCATAAGAAATCCAATACTTCTCTGCGTCATTAGCTTCTTCTCTAGTTTTATATGTTTCCATAACAGTTAAAGTAAACTCATTATACTTTCTAATACAAGCATATAATGGAGTGCTCTTGCCAGACTTGGCTGCTTGTTTATGTGCAGCTATTCGTCTCTTTACATTGTTAGTGATTCCAATATAAAGGCTGTCTGTATCTTTAAATGTTATCCAATATAAAAACATCTTAACCTCACTGCCCTCAGATTTCTCTGGGGATCGGACTATATCTTCATCCCGTGGGATGTCATGCGCTTCCGCTCCACTTGGAGCGTACTCCGACTTCTCGGATAGTCTCTGAACCTTCCCCATCTCTGGGGCTTGGCTGCTGATTGCCCTATCTTTCAACTTAGGTTTCCAGCAGTTCACATGATTATCATTCATAAATTACTCTATGATGGCGCTAAACGTTAACGCAAGTGGTGGCAGTAGAAGGATTAACACCAAGCTTCTCAGCCCATTCTTTATTCGTTTCAACTACTATCTCCTTAAGCCTCTCTAGGAGGGCTGCTAGATCATCGTCAGTGCTATTAGACAGAACAGCGTTATCCATGATCCCCGTCAAGCTCACGCCAAGCAAAGCTTCTTCTTCAGTGTTACGTTTCCATACACTTCTTAGGTATCGGAAGTCAGTGAGTGTGCTCTGTAACGTGCCAAGGATTGCAGCTTGGCGCACTTTGCGCTCAAGATCTCCCATTGTATCTCCTGCTCGTACCACAACTTCGCTGAGATTGCAGAACTGATTGGGTCGGAGGATGATCTCACTACATGGGTTTGTTCCAAAATCCCATCCACTATCTCTCCTGACATTCTTAGCAGCCTGTCTCTGGCTTGCCACTCTTGAGAAAACTCCCCGCTCTCCTGATTTTGATTCATATAAACTCTCCCACTCTTTCATAAATGATATTAGGTCAGGCTTTTCTGTATAACAAGCACTGTTGTTTGCTAACGCTCTTTGTCCGTTGTCTTCCCACCACTGTCCTGATTTAGCTCTCCTCATCCTGTCATCTGTTAAGTTGGACAGGGAGATAAGAGCACTCCTCCTAACCCCACCAACAACAACAATGTCAGCAATCTTACACACCAAGTCATGACATTCAATACTATTAAACTTGCGTCCTACAGCTGCTTTGAAGAGGTTAACTGCAAAGCTAAACAAGTCTTCAAGCGGCTGAGGGCCGCTAGCTCTCCCACCAAATGTTTTTAGTGGTGCTCCAGCAGCGCGTACTCGGCTAACATCCCACTTAGGGATCTGGCCAGCATAGAGCAGGGATATGAGCTGCTTAAAGCTACTAGCCCACCCTATCTTACTATCTGCTACGGCAATAGTTGTGTCACACTCATGCAACTCCTCTGGTATCTCTGGTAGCTTGGCAATGTATTGCCTCTCAACACTAAACCCAACCCCTGTACCACACATAAGGATGTACATAAGCTCATCAAAGCAACGTACATGATCAATGGCTAAGTAGCTACAGTTGAAGCCAGCTACATTGTCCCTGTTTAATGCATCCCCTGCTGTCATAAGACAGCGCATAGAGGGCATCACTTCTAAATCTATAATAGAATCTGCTAAATTCTCAGCCAAGGTTGCGTCTAAGGAGCCCCTATCTTCAAAGAACTTAATATATCTATGTACAGTTTCAGGCCATGTCTCTCTTCTACCCTTCTCTTCCACCCATCTAGCGTAACGGCTAAGGGCTATATACTCTGCGTAATTATCCAACTGTATTGTTCTCCTCTGTCAACTCCCCAATCCACTTCGTGTAGTTAGCAGCCTTCTCAATATCTCTAGCCATACTACCCTTGAAATTAGCTCTGCATGTGTATTTAATAGCATTCCCTAACAAATACCCTATGTATTGTTCTGATGTTAGCTTAGCTTTAATAACATCCAACACCTCAATACCTCCTACATCGTAGTAGGTGCTGTTCTTATCCCTGCTCATAATGTACCCCCATCATTTCCATTTCTATCAATGTTACCCACTCTACCATCTCCTATAATAGCCTCAAGTATTTCTATATTCTCTACAACGTCATCCTCTATATCACACGCATCACTGCCATCTCGTATCTCTCTAAGAATGTTTAATACGGAAGACACTTCACATCTACTTATTTGTAACATACTCATCACTCCTCTCCAGTCAATACTGCCCAACTCTCTGGGAACAAAGGCTCTATAATATCTCCCCATTGCTTAGCTAGCATTTGTATCTCCACTTGGCTATGACTATCAATACGTAGCTTATAAGCTCTAGCCCATGCTGACAGAGAGCCAGTTACGTAGTAGCTTGTCATCATACTTTGAGGTAACACCATACGCGCTTGTTCTGGTGCTACTCCTGAAGACAGCATGTTTTTATACAACCATTCTGCCTCGTACAGGAAGTCAGCATAAGCATCCTCTACGGGCAGCTCTGCTGTAGTTTCTCCGCAATTCCAAGTCAATTCTTCTACAACATCACCACCACTACCCTGCTTAATACTTCCTTCTGGCCTGCTACGCCATACATCAGGGGTGTAGAACTCAGGTTCGTCGTCTACATAACGTCTACTCACTTCGTTGTAAGTAAACCCTACCATGTGCTTAAAGCGTTGCCTAGCTACGAAGATAGGCACCTTCTCACGCATGGTCACATCAATGTAGTCAGGGTCTTTCTCAAAGCAGACGCTACGGCAAGGGTTATCACTTGCGTAATCGGGGTTAGGTATATGTCTGTATTGTACGTCCCTGTCAACTGAATCTACATAATAAATACCTAGAGCCTTACAACATTCTGGATAGAGTAGCGTAAGCTCTTTAGCAATACACTCTGCTAATTTTGGGTGAAATTTATGCAATATCTTTGCCCACCCCCAAAGAGAGTGTCGCAATTTTAACATCCCATCCCTTACCTTCCAAACCATGCCTGTACATTGCTCTACAGATATCTCACCAACAAGGTGTCTAGGAGAAAAAATAAAAGTCTCTCTTGGGTGAGAGAAGGGAGTCCAGTGATTGTGTTTGGCAAGATAGCCAAGCAGCTTCCTGTCTCCTCCTTCAAACTCACTGTGTTCCTTATCCATACTCACCCT
>Ga0098061_1000600_pt1 | contig 17376 bp, 21 predicted proteins | sample 22_taG_FD_92579 | JGI IMG/M metagenome (GOLD analysis project Ga0098061, IMG submission 92579) | Marine viral communities from the Subarctic Pacific Ocean - 22_ETSP_OMZ_AT15343 metaG | ecosystem: Environmental > Aquatic > Marine > Oceanic | place: Subarctic Pacific Ocean | collected 2015-01-20
ACAAAAGGCAGAGATAGCCAAGGCTAAAGAAGCCGCAATATTAGCCAATTTAAAATGACACCATTAGCAAAACTGTTTGAACCAAGCAAAGATAGACTTTTACATAATGCAAAAACCATGATGGACAACGCCCAAGATCCGTGGTTTAAACAATACTGGACAAAAGTTTATGCCTATCTTTGCAAACAATACAAAAAACTCAACTAAATAATTACGTAACGCCACTATTCAAGTGACGTCGGCAGAAGAAGTGACCTGTTTGTACCGAAAGGGAAGACCATAGAAAAGGGCCAAGCCGTGTGTGGAATTTTCCACTAGCATTTTAATAAAAATTGTTGTAAAATATATGATGGAATTGTTATTATTTTTGTTAGGAGTATTCGGTGGCGTGTTTGCAGGCCTAGTTCCTGGTGTAGGGGTTTTTACAACTCTGGTTTTACTTTATCCACTATTAATGGATTTAACAATTCATCAATTGCTTATCTTATACATTCCTTTGGCATCAATAAGTCAATTTATTGGTAGTGTACCTGCACTGTATTTTAAAATTCCTGGAGAAGCAACTAGTTTTATTGCCACAGAGTATGGTCATAACCTTTTTATAAAAGGTCATTATGATTTAATTCCATTAACAGCAATTGGAAGTTTTGTAGCCACAATGTTATCTGCTATTGTAATATTTTCTCTACCATATCTTTACGAAAACTTATTTTATCAATTTCTTTCAACAAAATTTATTTTTTTCTTAATTTTATTAACAGGTGCTTGTTTGATTGGTACATCTAAAAATAGTTGGTTGTTATCAACTGTTATGATTATTATGGGATTAATTTTGGGCAACGTTGGTTTTAATATCTCTACTGGAAAATTTTTTGGTACATTTGGCAACGAATGGTTGTCATATGGTATTCCAATTTTTCCTGTTATTATTGCAATCTATGTCATACCTGCTATTGTTAATCTAAATTCAAGTTCAATTAATAATAAAACAATCGATAATGCCTACTACAAATCAATCTTTAATGTAAAAAAATATATAGGAAAAATGATTAATGGTTCTTTTATTGGAATGATCACAGGTTTTGTTCCTATAATTGGAAAAATTGTTGGAGTTTCTGCAAGTAGGTCTGTATATAAAAATTCAGACAAAGATAGTGTAGTCGCCGCTGAAAGTTCTAATAATTCTAGTATTTTCACAGCCATGATACCTTTATTTTTATTTGGTATTCCTATTACACTTGGCGAAGTTTTAATCTACAATGTGGCTGAAACAAATTATAATTTACAAACAGAATTCAAAAATATTTTACAAGGTTCATTGCTACCAACATTAATTGTACTGAGTGGGTTAGTTGGAATCATATTATCTTGGCCCCTTGCAAGGTACTGCACTTTTGTCTTTAGACTACCGATAAAAGTTATGAAATTTATTTTACTTTTAATTGTATTAACAAGTCTTTTATATATTGGAATCGTAAACAACATGGCTTGGTACTATTTGTTAATTCTTTTAGCACTATTACCTGTTGGACACATACTGAGAAACAATGACGTTATACCATTGATTTTTTCTTTTATTTTTGCTAAAATGAGTATGACAATAATAGAAAGGATAATGATATGAAAAAATATCTTATATTAATATGTATGCTCTTGTACACTACAAGTGCATCTGCTGTTGAACTAATTGTTTCATCTGCGGCAGGAGGCACATATCACAAATTTACTACTGTAATAGCCTCAGAACTTGAGAAACAAAATATTGACGTGGAAGTTAAAATTGCAGGTAACTGTATTCTTGGAAAAAAAATGTACGAAGATAGTGAAAGTGCAATAATGTTTAATAGCGAAGCCACTAATGCCGTAAATGAATGTAATATTCCTCTTACACAAGAAATTTATTTTACAAATATTTTTACTGCAGGTTGGGTGATTGTTAGCAAAGACGGAACTCTAGGATCAAAAATGGGTGTGGTTAGTTATATGAAGCAAATTGTAAATGATTTACCTGTTAAATTAGTACCATATAAAAACACCAAAGCAATCAAGGCGGCATTTCTTGCTGGTGAGATTGACAGTGGTTTAGTTGTTCAAGCAATTGCAGATGGTTTAGATGCTCACATTATATTAGACACTATGGATAATGATAAAGGTCAATTTAAAAGTTGGAAAAACAATGATTTAACTTTAAATTATTATTTGATTACTAAAGGTAATGTTGATCCTGTAGTATTAAATGCTATAGTAAAAATTGAAAAACTTAAATCAATTGCAAATGCAAAAAAATTGCAACCAATTAATCTAAGTGATGTTGATAAACAAATTAAATATTTGATTGATAATGAAGGAAAATGGAAATAAATGGCTGACGTGGCAGTAATTGGTTCTGGGATGGCAGGTTTATTATCTGCTATACGTCTTCACGACAGTGGACACAATGTTATCATTTATGAAAAAATGCCTTTTCCAGGAGGTATTAGTATCACTGCCGGTGGAGGTGTAAAAACAAGTATAAACGCAGATGCTAGTTTTAAGTATTTGAAAACTACGTGTGCTGGCACCACTCCTGACAACATACTGAAAAAATTTGCTGAGACTATGGTTAAAATTTTGCCATGGTTTCGTGAATTAGCCGAAAGTGTAGGCAGTACAATAAAAGTTGAATCAAATCAATTCCTAAATATGCCATTACAACATTATGGGTTTGAAGGTCACGACGCACATGAATTGGCTTGCATTATCGATGTTAAAGATAAAAATTATGCTGTACAATTTCCAAATGTTAAAGCAGGCACAAAAGATGGATTTTGGGGAAGTGTAGGTGGAGATTACGGAATAAATTTATACGCCACAATTTATAAAAATGTTTTACAAAGACAAATACCAATTCGTTTTAATAATGCAATTAAAAAATTAAACGAACTTTATAATAAAGAGCCTTTTCATGATGTTGTGGTATTGGCTTGTGGCGGTTTTGAAAACAATACAGACATGAAAACACAATATTTTCAAGGTAAACCTGTACTTCATAATGGATTCGAAGGGAATACCGGTGATGGCATTAAAATGGCGCAGAAGGCAGGTGCTGATCTTTGGCACATGTGGCATTATCACGGCACTTATGGTTTTGAAGTTGCACCAGGAACAGGTGCCAGAATTAAAGGTGCAAACATTTGGAGTCCTACAGAAAAAGATGCTAATAGCAGTAGACCATTGAGACATATTGTTGTTGATGCAAATGGAAGAAGGTTTATGAATGAATATCCACCATATATTACTGACACTGGACATAGACCTTTGGAATTGTTTAATGCTGAAGAAATAAGATACAACAGAATTCCCGCTTACTTTATCAGTGACGAAACAGGTCGTAAAATTGGTCCGTGGGCAAGTATTCGTAGCAACGGTATTGACATAAGTTGGAGTGATGATAATGTGCAAGAGATTGAATCAGGAATTTTAACAAAATGTGAGACTGTTGATGAAATTGCTAATTTTATTGGTTGCGATTATGCTGTAATTAATGCTACATTAAAAAATTGGAATAACATTGTAATTGGAAAACAAAAATGTCAATGGCACAGACCAAACAAAATTAACGAATCTATTAACAATCCACCATATTATGTTGGCAAAGTTTGGCCAATTGTAGGTAATACTCAAGGCGGCCCTAAATCAAACGAATACCGTCAAGTAGTTGATCCTTATGGTGAACCAATAAATGGACTTTATACTGCAGGTCAATGTGGTAGTATTTTTGGACATCTATATATGAGTGCTGGCAATTTTGCTGAATGTTTTGTCAGTGCGTTACTTATAGATGAACACGTAAATGAAACATATACACAACATGGCAAATTCAATCAGTCTCATATTGTACGATGGAAATCAGGAGAAACAATATGGGAAAAATAAAAGAACACACTTTCAAAGACTTTTCTGGCGGATATAACCCAAAGACAGGATTTTTTATCAGTCGAACTGTCCTTGATGCAGATTATACACAAGATATAAACAGGATCGTTGAGGGTTGGGTCAATATGTATGCTGATCCTTTATTACAACACAATGTTAAAGGTGCAGGTAAGTTCAAGGTAGTTTCTCTTAAAAGCCGTAATGGGACCAACGAAGCAATGGATTCTCCTCCTGAACCTGAAATTCCTGCTAATTTTAAATACACTCCAGCATATTATTCAAGTCCTAGTTTAAGAAAAGTTGTCGACTGGTTCCAATGTGAAAAGACACGAGTAAGAATTTTTAGACAGTTACCTGGAAAAAATCTAGAACTTCATCATGATTTTGATAATGAAAAACAAAATTTTAATGACGATAATATAATGGTTAGATTACTCATGCCTTTAACTGACAGAGATGCTTACCTTAACCTAGCAAACGAAAATAGCGATGTAATGGTTAAACTTGAAAAAGGACAATTTGCTATTATCAATGTTGATACTATATGGCATGGTAGTATCACGTATGATGATAGACCTAGAGATATGTTAAACATCATCATGAAATGGAATGATTGGTTGTATGATCTAACTAGATCAAAACCATTAGTCGAATTAGAGAGGATCAAACTTGCTTAAAACAATTGAACAATGCGACACACTGTTTGAATATAGACGACAGTTCTCAGAATATCATTTTGATAAATGGCGATCTGATGATCCTTCATTGTTGAATAAAAACTTTGCTACTGTTGTTGGTGATTGGGAAGATGAATTACAATCAATGAAAACAGTTGGACTAAAAGGCGAAATGGACGAATATCGTAAAAAAGCAACAGGCGAGGCAGAACGTTGGGGCAATACATATAACCGTTATTATTCCATACAAAATTATGATCCTATCAAACATCCAACTATAAAACGCATAGCAGGATCATTTGGTCTTAAAGATTATTCTGTAAAAGTTCATTTACAAAAACCCGGACAAATGAGTTCATGGCATCTTGATAAATGTATGGCTGGAGGAGATGGCGCTGACTCACAAGCATTCAAAGATAAAGCAGAGCAACTAATAAGAGTTTTTGTTATGCTAAATGATTACACATTTGGACAAATGATGCAATTTGGAAATCGTGTAATAACACATTGGCGTAAAGGCCAATGTATATTTTTTCGTTGGCAAGATTTGCCACACTGTACAGCAAACTGTGGTCATCATGACAGATGGTTGATGCATGTAACAGGTATGAGAACAAAAGAATTTGATAAACTTTTATCAAACCCAAACCAAACTATACAACTTAAGGAGACAATAAATGAGTGATGTTTATGAAGATACAGCCAAAGAAAGTGAATGGCATTTTGATTGGTTTAAAAAAGAACCAGAGGATCCATATTTTACAAGTAACCCAGTAAGATTTATTGGTGATTGGGATCCAGATATAAAAATAAAAGATATATGGGACGTTGATACATCTGGTAATACATCAGGAGCAACTAAACAATATAAAAAATTAGGCGTTGATTATGATAATTTGTATGATGAAGGACATTTTGATAAAGAACTAAACAAAGATTATCAAAGTATTATTGATGCTATAGGATTAGATAATCCAAGAATATTAATACACGTTCAGCATCCTGGACAAATGCATCCATTACACATGGACAAAACTTATGGCGGTGGGCATTGGGATTATATGGGTGATAAAAAGAAAGATATGTTAGGTAGAATGTTTATCATGCTTGATGATTGGCATCCAGGTCAAGTGGTAATGATAGGTACTAATCATTATACACAATGGAGAAAAGGAGATGGAATTTTCTTCCGTTGGCAAGATATGCCTCATGGAACTTGTAATTTTGGACACCACAAAAGACCTATTATTCTTATAACTGGAGAAATTACACCCAAATTCCAAAGGTACATAGACGCAAAAGAAAAGATGATTGTAAAGGTATAACAAATGAGTGTTTATAAAGAACTATGCAAAAAAAGTGAATGGCATTTCGATTGGTTCCGTAAAGAAGATGAAGATCCGTATTACACTAGTATACCTGTAAGATTTATTGGTGATTGGGATCCTGATATCAAAATAAAAGAAAAATGGAAATCTGACGAAACAGGAGATGTATCAAAGGGTTCTGAGCAATATAAGAAATTAGGAGTAACCTATAATAACTTGTATGATGAAGGGCATTTTGACGAAGAACTGAACAAAGATTATCTGTCCCTAGTAAATGCAGTGGGACTAGACAATCCACGAAGGTTGATACATGTTCAGCACCCGGGACAAATGCATCCATTACACCTTGACATGACCTATGGCAATGGAAAATGGGATTATCTTGGTGATACAAAAAAAGATGTTATTGGGAAGATGTTAATTACACTTGACGATTGGCATCCAGGCCAAGTAATAATGGTAGGTACTAATCATTATACACAATGGAGAAAAGGAGATGCAATACATTTTAGATGGAGTGACATGCCTCATGGCACTTGTAACTTTGGACACCATAAAAGACCTATAATTTTTATTAGTGGTATAATTACTCCTAAATTTCAAGGTTATTTAAACGCAAAAGAAAAAGTAATTGTAGAGGTATAACAATAATGTATATTCAATCAAAAAATTCTGATACTGTAAAACCATATAATACAGAAAGATTATATGAACTATGGAAAGAAGAATATTTTCATTTATTAGATCATGTTCTACAAAGAAAAACATTTGATGGAGAATACACTATCAAATGCCAAGAAGAAATTAAAAAACGCACAGGAAGAAAATACTGCTGGTTAACTCCGTCAGGAACTTCTGCATTAATGGTTGCTACATTAAGTGGTTTCGTTGGTCCTGATGATGAAGTCATTGTACCAAATTATGGGTATGTTGCTTCTATAAATCAAATGAAAGCGGCTGGTGCCAAACTTAAATTTGTTGACGTTGACAAATACGGACACATAGACGTAGATCAAATTGAATCTCAAATTAATAACAAAACTAAAGCAATTGTTGTAGTAGGTTTATATGGTGATTCGCCAAACATGGATCGTATAGAACAAATTGCAAAACAAAATAATTTATATTTCATTAACGATGCCGCACAATGTTCAATGAGCACTTATAATAATCGAATTGCTGATTCGTATGGTGACACATCTATTATAAGTTTTGGTGCAAATAAACATATAAGCACGTTTGCAACATATGGAGCCATTGTAACCGACTCCGAGGATCTTGCATACAATATAGAACGTGTAAGACTCAACGGAAAAACACATAGAAATAAAACAGTTGAATTTGTTGGAATGAACGCACAGTCACATGAAGACAAAGCAGTTCAAGTTTGGCTTGCTCTCAAATATTTCGACGAATGGCAAAAACGTAGACACAAAATTGCAGATTACTATGATTCAAAATTTGCTGAGGCAGAAGTAAACTACAGACGTATTGCACCAAATTGCGTAAGTGTTAGAACAAAATATCCTGTATTTTTTAAATCAAAATATTCAGCACATGACAAAATACTAGAAGAGGGTGTAGAAACACAAAAACATTATATCGATAATTTTGCTCATAGTATTTTTAACCATCAAAAAAATATTAACAATCATTTTCCAGGCACAAAATTTCATAATCAATGCAGTCTAAGTATTCCAATACATACTTTCATGACCGACTCAGAAGTAGAACGTGTTGTGGATGCTGTAATAAAACACAAAGGAGAATAAAATGGCAGTTGATAAAAAACATTGGTATAAAAATCCAAACACTACGTGGAACTATAGAAGAAAAATGTCTAAATGGCATTTTGATACAACACTAGATGACACAAATTACGAAGGCATTAAAATGAACTTTGTAAAATTTAAAGGTGATTGGTCTAACGAATTAGACAGATCTCAATTCAAAGAGCAACCGCCTATGGATCTTTCTGAATATCTTGTGCGAATGGCAATACAAGAAATGATAGAATTAGGATTAGACTATAAGTGTGAAGGAAAACGTATGACAGTTGATCCTACCAAACACCCAAAAATACAAAAGATAGTAAATTCTTTTCAAATGAGATCACCATATGCTCAAGTCCTTTTACAAAAACCAGGCGAACTTTTTCAATATCACATTGATGCAATATGTTATGACGGCATCAACAGACATAAAGTTACTGATATGAATGAAGTTGAATCAGACGAAGAAAGTGTGAGATTGTTTGTTGCACTTGAAGATTGGTCTTGGGGACAATATCTTTTAATGGGTAACTATCATTGGACACAATGGAAAGCAGGAGATTGTATGTGGTTTAGATGGCAAGATATGCCTCATGGTTCTGCTAATTGTGGACACGTTGATAGGCCAATGCTTAAAATTACAGGAAAGAAAACTCCAGAGTTTGAAAAAATATTAAGTGAGACAGATAAAATCATTAACGTATGATAACTCCTTTAAAGGAAAAATTATTTGTAAATGGTTATCAACACCCTTGTTATACAGTTAAAGATAAAACTTTTTACAGTAAACCTTTAGCAATAAAGTATTGTACAGAAGTGGGTTGGGAATGGCCGACATTTCAGGTATGGAAACATAGTCAAAAATTTACAAAGCCAAAAAAAACTTTTGAAGAATCACTTAAAACTCAATGCGAATTAATCAGTGATACTTGCGACAAAGTAAGATTGTTTTACAGTGGCGGTAGAGACAGTGGTTTAATTTTAGACAGAATGTTAAAGTATAACGGTAAACTTGATGAAATTGCTGTTTATAGGAGATACCCAGGCAAGATAGATAACACCACTAACGAATGGGACAGGTTTAATTTACTTCCAGTATTAAAAAACATACTTAAAACTTACAATAGAAACATACCAATAAAATTTTACGACATACTGCCTGAGCATTGGAATTATTATTCAAAAAACTTAGATACATTGATGCATGGGCATTTTACTAATTTAGGATTTTTCCGTAATAATGTTCATACCATAGCAGAGATATTTCCAGAAATATTAGAAAACAACTTTGTAAACATCCTTGGAGAATGTAGACCTGACGTTACTAAAGACAAAAAGTTTTACTGGACAGATCTAGCATTTAACGTTGCTCATAACGATCCTAACACAATATTTTTCTTTGTTGATCAAAGGAATACAGATCTTACTGTTAATATGGCTTATGCAATTCATGAATTACAAAAGAAAAACCAGTATACAGAAAGAAATATGAAAAACTATTTGAACTTTCCTAAGAATGGAACACGATTAGATAACGATTGGACGACAGAAGTTTTTCATCTGAATAATTTACATAAAAGATGGATTATTGAGAAAAAAGATATTTTAGTAATTGCCAATGCACTTCAAACACCTATAGGTGAAGAGTCGTATATTAACTATGTTAATTTTTATGAACAATTTGAAAAAGATTACAAAAAGTTTTTTACTAATGGTAGTATCTACATTGAGTGGGTAGGTTCTATTAGTGAGATGCACGAACTTGTAGATTAAAAACCTAATAAAATTGCAATTTTTTAACCGGTTGACGGAAATACCATTACCTGTTATAATAGTGGTAATTTAGGAGGAACAATTATGTATAAATGTTCGGCAAAAGCACAGTTGGTTATGGATCAGATTAGAGCAAGATGTCAATCTGATACACAAACTAATAATAAGTGGACTGGTAGATCTGGAAACTATATGTATATCATGGGCAGAGAGAATGCTGATGGTAAGGCAACAGGTGTTGTCCATAAGATTTCAGAAGACAGTTCACATAAGTTATGTGGATCTTTCAAAATTATGAGTGATGGTATCATCACAAGATTTACAGGCTTATCAAAAGCAGATTGGAATTCGTTTATGAATTCTGCAGAAACAGAATATAAAGCAAAATATTCAGAGTCTGAATCTACCGATAAACCAGCAACAGAAAAAGTTGCTGTTTAAATATAGACAAGATAGCAGGTTCGCAAGTTAGTCCAAATTATTACGCGGCCTGCTATCATTTATTATGCAAAAAAATACTTCAAATCCTATTAAACTTATTCTTACAACAATAATAATGGTTACTATTATTTTGGGAGTAACATTTTTTATTGGTACATTTTATCCAAATAAATGGACAACAGTTAAAATTGAAAAGGAGTTTCATAAAAAAGAAGTAAGTGAAGTAATATATCTAGGACTTACTCAACCAGAATTCACATATAATGATAGAAAAACTTTTATAAACACATTAGGTAAATGTGTCGATTACTTAAATTTTACAACAGATAGATTAAGCAGAGTACCTACTACTATTATAATTGCTATGGCAGGAGTAGAGTCTAATTGGGGTACAAGTAGGTTTGCAACAGAAGGTAATGCACTATTTGGTGTACGCACTTGGGATTTATCTACACCGCATATGAAACCGTTAGAAAATCCAGATGCAGTATTTGGTGTTAAAAAATATAAAACAAAATGTAATTCTGTTAAAGATATGATTAGAATTTTAAACACTCATCCTGCATATGAAAAATTTAGAATAGAAAGAGAAATACAATTAGACAATGGTAAATGGAATTATAAAAAATTATTAATTGGTATTAGTGCTTGGAGTACTAATCCAAAATACAGATATATGATTTGGTCAACTATAGTTGACAATAATTTACCTTAATAGTATAATAAAGTATGAGATTCATACAACTGAAACTACCAAAACGAATCAAAACAAAAATAGCAAATACAAAAAGAAATAGAGAAGCACTAGCAAAATACAAAATTTGGTTAGAATCTCAAGGCCTAGATGATAAAACACTAAAGAGAAGACTTAAAAATTGGAAAGGATATGATATACCAAAGTATGATCCTGATCCAAATTATCCAAAAACATCCGACACAATTCCTGTAAAAGGTGGTGTTAAAAAAGAACCACAACAATATTCAGGTGAACGTAAACTTATAGGTATTGGATTAATGCACAAGTCTAACCTTGTTCCTATATGGGACAAAGAAGGTGCTGAAGAAATATCCAAAATGAGAAGAAATTAGTGTTAGGCAAAAATCTACCATCAAAAAACTCAATAAAATCAACACTTCTAGCAAGACCAACTTTGGTTGACGTACTTGGAAAATATGTTATAATTGTAGTATGATTAGATTAATAATACTATTTGCAATTTTCCTTGCAGTGTATCCAATGATTGGAGATGGTTATACACAATTCAGTAACGACTTTAATATTGAAGGTGTGTTCAATGCATTGTCAGGTATAATTGACAAATTTAAAGGATAGGAGAAATATGAAAAATCTAAGTAAATTGATCCTTATCTTCGTTATTGGTGTACTATTGTCGAATTGTAGTGGTCAATACAAAGTTAAACGTGATCTTAACAATACTGGTGTTGTAAAAACAACTCCTAAATGGTATGTTAAGTATGATAGGGAAACTATGTTTAAGTTTCAAGAGTCTGGTACGGCAGTATCACCTGATATGGAACTTGCAGTTAAAAAAGCAGTTTTACTTGCAAAGGCTAAACTGATTGATAGAGTTAATGGTGAAATGAATAACCAAACTATTATCAAAAAAATAGAGACTGGTAACGATGAAGATTTAGTTGTTACAAATAGTTCTGAAGATACAATCATTAACAAGATCGAAGACACAGTTGCAGAAGGCTATCTTGTAACTAAATCTGAAATTTTTATGACTAGAAACAAAAGTTACAGAGCATATGTTTTGATTGAAGTTAAGAAAAGTGCATTTGACATCTAAGGCAGTGAATTATAATAAATTTATAAAAATCATTGCCTTGGTTGTATTGACACTTGTTTGCATTCTGACCTGGATAAACACATCGCACGCAGGTGGTCCATGGAACGATCAGTACTGTGACATAGAGGTAACAAAGATTAAAGTAGTTGACAGCGAAGGCAACTTAATCAAAACTCAAACAGAAGAAAAAATGGTTTGCAACGACGGAGCAAAAGACTTTTTACATGGAATGGGTATTGCTGACAATTGTGAAATTTTCACCTGGGAATTTACATTAGGTGGAGAATCAGTACAACAAAGATCGATTGCTTGTCAAAAAATAGAAGGAGGATGGGAAATTGTTAAAGGTTATCATAATCTCAATTAGTATCTGGATTATCAGTACAACTGTACAAGCCAACAAACTGCCCGGAGAAACTAATTCTTCTTTGATGCCTAACCCTGTTTGGATTGAAGATGACCAAATGAATTTTCCAATATTTTTATTCAGATGGACGCAGTATGCAGGTATGAAACTTAAAAAATCAGAAAAACAGCAACACCAAAGTGCTGTATTTTTTATGCTAGACAATGTTCCAGATGGACAAATTGTTAGTTGGTATAGTGATAAAAGACTAGCAAATGGCAAGGTTAGAGTAATACATTCCTACCCAATATCTGGGGGTTATTGCCGTACATACCAAATATATATTAAAATTAAAACAAAAAAGAAGCATACGACAAACAATGCTTGTAGATATCTATTTGGAGAGAGTTGGCTGTTTTATAAATAACAAAGTATAAATAAGTACATTACAAAGGAATTTAAACAATGGCAACAGTTGAACCAAAATCGTTATACAACGTAAACATTAATGAACCTCAAATGACATACTTTACTGTGGCAATCGATACGTCAGGATTTGATGATACAGACGATCAATATGGTGGTAGAGTATCACCGTGTATAGCAAACGATTTCGCTACAAAACCTACAACAGCGGCAGAATCATTAAAAGTTTCAAGAGGAAACCTAAGATGGAAAATGATGATGGAGGCTCTAGCCATTAGATCAAATTTTAAAGTACACAATATCGTAACAACTTATGCCAGTGATGCAGGAGACAATCCAATTACTGCATTAGCATTTGGTTTGGTATTTGAGAACCCGCATTACATACCAACAACAGGTACAACAATTGACGGATCTACAACTACTTCTACAAAGGCATTGTATCTACAAGATAAAATTGCAGAAGCATTAAACACAACTAGAACTGAGAACATGAGTGTTTACGATCCAACAACAGTTGACTCTGTTGCAAATGCACAAACACTTAGAACAGTAGAAGTTACAGCAGGTCCAGTGATGCTTGTATCAATTGGCGAAATAGTTGAAGCAATCACAGTTACTGAAGTTACAGGTTTCGCTCCTAATACTAGCGGACAATTACCAACTGATAGTGCATTAACTTACTCTGCAGAGTAATTTTAATTACATATTTCACTAGCATAAAAACATTGTTTATATTATAGTAAATACATCTATAAATTATGTTTATTGCATTACTAACATTAATATCAGCATTATCCATCTCTGGAGTAGCAATCTTCTATTCTGTAATAGGATTGGCTACTATATTTCCAGGAGCATTTTGGCCTGTAGTCATAATGGGTTCAGTTTTAGAAGTTGGTAAACTAGTTACAGCCTCGTGGCTATATCGGAATTGGAAACAGACACGTTTTCTTTTAAAATCGTATCTCACGATCGCAGTAATAGTTTTATCATTAATAACGTCAATGGGTATTTTTGGATTCCTGTCCAAAGCACACCTTGAACAAAATCTAGCAGAAAACACAGTTATACAAAGAATCGAAATTATCAATAGTAAAATTTTAAGCGAAGAAACTTATATTAAAAGACAAACAGCAGTAATCGAACGTGCTGAAAAACAATTAGATAAAACAGGAGTATCTAATAAAGATGCAATCGAAACTGAAAGACAAAATTTAAAAGATGCACAAGATAAACTAAAAACACTACTTGTAGTCGAGACCAATACAATTAAAGATTTAAATAATAGATTGTCTGTACTTGATAATGATGTTAAAGCATATACTGATAGGAACAAAGGGTTTGGTGGAGCAAGTAGAGTTAAAAAAGGTGTTAAGTTAAGACAAGAACAAGAACCAGAAAGAAATGCAATTAATGAAAAAATTGATCTTGCACAATCAAGAATACAATCTTTAAAAGATGAATATAAAAACGAAACAGACGTAATACAAAAAAGAATTTCAAACTTGAGAGACGGTGGAATTGATGACAAATCAGATGTTAATGCACAAATAAATGTTGCAGAAGAAAACATATTAAAAGCACAAAATAATATAGATGATTTGATTATTAGCAGAGAACCTTTACAAAGTAAAATGATCAAACTTGAAGCGGAAGTAGGTCCTGTAAAATATATTGCCGCACTTGTAGTTGATTGGGGAGTAACTAATGACGTTGATACATCTGAAGCGGTAAGATGGGTTATACTAATAATCATCTGTGTGTTTGATCCACTTGCAGTTCTATTACTTGTTGCGGCAAACCAAAGTTTATTAGGACGATTTCCAGTTCAACCATTACCACCAGAAAGAATAATTGACTTAGAAAAACCAGATGCCGATGAAGACATCGTTCTTCGATGGAAAGATCAAATGGCAAAAAATGCAGAAAAAGAAAAAGACACCATTCCACATATAGGTCTTAAAGGCCAAAAAAAAACTGAAGATAAAGAAATAGTAGCAGATAATATTGATGGATTTGATCCAGACGAAGTCGCTATAGATATGGAGACTAAAACAAAAGCAGAAATAGAAGCAGAGTTTAAAAAACGTGAAGAAGAAGAACGTAAAGCATTAGAAGAATATGCCGCAAAGGCTAAAGAAGAAAAAGACGGTTTTGATGAAGATGAAATAAAGTTTGACTTGTTTGAACAACCAGAAGAAGAACGAATTAGACCTGATTTTACAGAAGTTCTAGAACCTGAAGTAGCGGTAAAAGAACCAGAAACAACTACTGTTGAAAAAGCACTTAAAATGCCTACGTCAGAGAGTGTAGAAAAACCAATAGAACCCGACCCGGCAACAAAGGGTATACTTGGTACAAAAATCGTTGATAAGAAGGGCAAGGTTGTTGAGCCCCCAAAGCCAGCAATACCAAGTAACTGGCAAAGAAGAGAATTACTTGATAAGTTTCATAAAGAACACGGCAATTTCGAAGACGTTGACGATGAATACATCCAAAATGAAGAACAAGATGATGATACACTTTGGCAAAAGACCAGACAAGAAACTATTGATATTAACAGTCCAATAATCAAAAAAAAATTTACCAATTATAAAAAACGTATTACCACAGACATAGATTATCACTCAAGAATAGAACAACGTATAAGTGATCTAATAACTAATCTAGAAAATGGAGAAATAGCATTTAAAGATTTGACTAAAGAAGATCAACAAGTTATAATAGAAGTATTAAATCAAGATGTATAACAAAAAAAGTTTTTATGGGATATAATATGAAAATATTTAAAACACCTGGCTTGGTTACTTTAATAACTCCGCCATCTATGATTAAAGGTGGTAAAATTAGTTTTTTGTTAGTAAATCTAAAAGAAGAAGAAAAAGATCAATTTGCAACACAAATTAATAACATTTTTCCAGAAGATAACGTTAATGTTTACATCATTGACCAAGATTGCAAACAAGGCTGGGTAGATCAAGCGACTCAAGAAGCAAAGTATATTATTATTGACAAAACCAACATTCCTATATGGCTAGACGAAATCATATCAACAAAAAAAGTTTTCGAAATAAATTCTGAACAAAGTGTTGAACAAGCCTTTCAAAATATTAAAAAAACCCATTTCCCAGAATGATGTCTGACGAAAACTTAATTTGCAATTTTTGTAACAAATCTCGTAAAGACGTAACAAAAATGATCGTGGGTGCAAGTAAAACATCTATTTGCAACGAGTGTGTAAAATTATGTGTTGAGATATTAGAAGAAGATGTAATCAAAGCAAGAAAAGAAAAATTAGTTACAAGTAACAAGGATATACTTAATCCCGTTTTAATTAAAGATCATCTTGATCAATATGTAATAGGACAAGACAAAGCAAAAACTGTTTTATCAGTAGCAGTTTCAAATCATTATAAAAGAATAACACAACCTCCTGCAGATTTTGAACTTGATAAATCTAACGTTATAATATTAGGTGCCACAGGAGCAGGAAAAACACTCATGGCAAGAACTATTGCAAAATACTTAGATGTTCCTTTTACAATAGCAGATGCTACTACTTTAACAGAATCAGGATATGTTGGTGAAGATGTAGAAAATGTTGTGCAAAAACTCTACGCAAGTGCTGGCGGAGATATTGAAAAAGCAGAACGTGGAATTATCTTTATAGACGAAATTGATAAGATTTGTCGTAAAGGTGAAAATACAAGTATTACTAGAGATGTTTCTGGTGAAGGAGTACAACAAGGACTTTTAAAAATAGTAGAAGGTACAGACTGTAGAGTGCCACCACATGGTGGACGTAAACATCCTGATCAACAAATGATTAAAATTAATACGCATAATATTCTGTTTATAGTTGGCGGTGCATTTATTGAATTAGAAAAAGTAATAAAAGCAAAACGTTCAGCAGGCATAGGATTTGGTAGTAACTTAAAAGTTGATGATGATATAAACTATCTACAAGATGTCAAACCCGAAGACCTAATCAAATATGGTCTTATACCAGAATTTGTAGGTAGGTTCTCTATGATAACTGCTATTGATACATTAACAGAAGAACAATTAGTAAAAATACTAACTGAACCTCGTAATGCTTTAATAAAACAAACACAATATCTTTTTGGACTAGACAACATTCAAATTGAATTCACTAAAGATGCCAAGCAATCAATTGCTAAAAAAGCCAAAGATCTTGGCACAAATGCCAGAGGCTTAAAAAATATAGTAGATTCAATAGTTTTGCCATATCAATTTGATGCGGTCGAAATGAGGAGTAAGGGTGTAAATAAAATCCAAATAACACGAGATGTGGTTGACAATGGAGCAGACCCTGTGTTATTGTTTAAAAAGACAGATGCGAAAAAACAACAGAACAAATAGACCACTTGGTTTCCACGGCTACTATGTCGATGTACCAGAAGGTGGAGACGTTATGCGAGCATATCGTAAAATGAAAAAGTGGATAAAGAACGATCGTTTTGTTGAAGAAGTAAAAGATAGACAGTATTTCCAAAAACCTTCTCATTGGAAAAGAGAAACAGAAAAACGTAGACGTCAAATTCTTAAAAAATTACAACGTGAACGAGACGACAATCGTTTTATGGGCATTAAAAGAAAAAAATAAATAAATCAAAAAAAGGATGAACAATATTATGGAGTATGACAGGTATGGATTTAAGATTCACAATATTACTCATAACACTGTTAATACTAATGGCTGTATTCTTAGAGCCTGGCCCTTTTTAAATCACTAAATTATTTTACCAAAACACTCGTAATTGACAGATTAATGCTTATATGTTATAATATAGCATAAATAACATTGAAGGTTGCTATAGATAGGACCTTTAATATTAACTCGCTAACTTAGGAGGAAAG
>Ga0098061_1000602_pt1 | contig 17370 bp, 21 predicted proteins | sample 22_taG_FD_92579 | JGI IMG/M metagenome (GOLD analysis project Ga0098061, IMG submission 92579) | Marine viral communities from the Subarctic Pacific Ocean - 22_ETSP_OMZ_AT15343 metaG | ecosystem: Environmental > Aquatic > Marine > Oceanic | place: Subarctic Pacific Ocean | collected 2015-01-20
AGCTAGCGTTGAGTCTACGTCTCCGTAAACAACAACTATTTCGGGGCGATGTGTTTTGAACAGTTCAGCTAAAGATGTTATGAGAAAAGACAATCTGCTAAAATTATTTAAATCTTTTGGCACCGAGAGGTTTATATCAGGCTCTTTCATGCCTAATGATTTCATTATGTCACTCGACAAGATTTTGTCATAATGTTGACCTGTGTTAACTACGGTTTGAATATCTCTGTCTAAAGCATTAATTACAGGGGCTGCTTTAACGTAGTTTGGTCTAGTTCCAACAATGTGAATTATTTTTTTCATAAATTATAATATTTCCGCATCCAGCTAATTGTCTCTCTAACCCCTTCCTCCAACGATATTGTAGAAGACATTTTCAAATCTCTTTCTGCTAACTTAGGATCTACAAACTTATCTTTGGTAGTTAAAATTTCAGAATGATCTTTGAAATCAACCAATCCACTGTCTGCTCCGGTATATTTTAACACATACTCTGCCAATTGTTCAATTGTATGATGGTCGCGGCTGGCAATATTGTAGATCATTCCATCTTTAAAATTATCTGCAATATTTGCGATTCCTTCTACTGCATCATATATATATGTGCTTGTTCGCGTGTGTCCCTTAAAGACTGTTACCGGCTTGTTGTGCAGCAGATTATAGCAAAATAGGCAATTTACACTTCTAAAAGGATGAAACCATTCACCTGGTCCATAAGTGTTGAATAATCTTACTACGACAGTGTTCGTGTCGTATTGAGTCCTAGAATTTTGAATCTGCATCTCGTTTACACGTTTTGAGATCGCATAATCGTTCATTTGAACGATTGGTGTGTTATTTAAAACATCTTCATACATAACTCCTTCATAGTCACCATATACCTCTGAAGAGGAGCAGTGAACTAATTTAAAACCGTGTCTTTCTTGTAGCCTAATAACGTTCTTTGTTCCAATCGCATTAGATTTCCAAACTTTTTCGTAAAAAAACTCACCATTCCAGCGTCCAAACTCTGCTGCACAGTGGAAAACAATATCTGGATTTACATACTCTACCACATCTTTAATTTGCCTATATTCAGAAACATCGCATCGAAAATAATCATCATCACTTACCTTTCCAAGTCCATGCCTGTAATTCTTGTTAGTGTGGTATAAATCCACGCCAAAGACATCGTGCCCTTTTAGTTTCAACACTTCTTCGAGTTTTTCTCCTACGACACCTAGTACACCAGTGATCAAAATCTTCATGTTATTCCTCCCGCACTTCTTTATTCTTTTCCCAGCTAGCCTCTAGCACCAAGGGGGCAATTTCCAGACTTTGAGCAAAATGGATCATAGCGTTAATATCTTTCGGAAAGCACTTTCCTCCATATCCAAATTTTCCATCGGGACCTGGAATTGTTACATGCGAATCTCCAACTCTTGAATCAGATACGAGTCCTGAAACCGCAGTGTCCCAGTCAACGCCTACAGAATCAGCTATTTGCCGCATTTCATTCAAAAAACTTAATTTTGTAGAGAAAAAACAATTTAACAAATATTTGATAAACTCAGAGGTTTTAGTGTCGGTTAATACAAACCTCATTGAAGAAAAGCGTTTTTGATATAGATTCTTAACACGAGTTCGGTCAGAAACCTCATCGCTACCAACAACTACCTGTGTTGCATTAATAAAATCCCACCTGGCGCGTCTCTCAGTCAAGAATTCAGGATTAGATACGATATTAATACCGTACTTTTTAGAAAGCTTCTGGCAAGTACCTGGAATCACAGTAGATTTTATGAGGACCGTTTGTCTAACCGGGTCTATTAGGTCCTTTAATTTTTCGATGACGCCTTCAACATATGAAAGGTCAATTGACATATCCTCTTTAGGAGGAGTAGGTACACACACAAAAATATAATCGGACTGGGTTACGACCTCTTCAAATGTGTGGGTTGATTTATCGGGATCAATATCGTGAATTTTGATATCAAAATCATGGCTATTGCCTGAACTAAATCCAAATGCGACAGCGGACCCTACAAACCCGCCGCCAATAATTCCAACTCTATAGTTATTCATTTTTACCTCTTTATAAATTTAAAATTTTATCAGCAAATTTTTGCGCTAATATATTATATCCTTCATGAGTATAATGTACAGCATCAATATAATATTTTTCCGTTCCTGACATGTCACAAACTTCAAAATTCATTTGTTTCGACAAATCACAAATCACTTTATTGTACTTGCCTATATAATCTCTGTTTCTTAAGTACAGCGGAGTGAACCCTAACTCTGGTAACGTGGCCACAACTGGTGTTTTTCCATTGGCTCTTACCGTAGAAACAATTTGACGTAGGTTGTCTTGATAAATTTCAGGCGGAATTCCTTTTTGAGTGTCATTTGTTCCAATCATAATCAAAGCAAGCTTGGCTTCTTTGTGTGATTTTGCAGCGTTCCAGGCTTTTCTCAGCAAATCAGAACTTGTATCGCCGCATACAGAATAGTTGTGACAATAATAAAATTCTCCTGTACTTTCGTATAGTATTTTGCCAAGTTCTGCTGGATATGAACGACCATATCTATCTCTGGCACCGAAAGTAATTGAATCCCCTAAACACAAAATTTCATTCCAAATCATTAGAATCTTTCTCCTTCAGCATTAAAAGCCAGTTCTATATACTTAGAAAAACTAGGATGGTTTTTGTTTACAAACCAATCATCAACACTGTTACCACCAACATATACAAATCCTTCTTCGGATAATTTGTTGTATGTTTTTTCTGTTGCTTGCTCTATTTCTATACAATAAACTTTATATTCTTTAAAGCAAAAATCAGAAATAACATCTTCTTCTGCTCCTTCTATGTCAAGTTTAAGATAGTGTATCTCTTTAGGAGCCCCTACATTTTTAAGAATTTGACACAAAGATTGTCCTATTAAAGAAACAGTCTTATACTTTTGATCTGTATCTTCACAATATTTTAATATCTTTTCTTCTGTATTCCATCTTAATGGCGAATCTTCTTCGTTGCCATCGTAGATGATCCCACTAGACAAGGATGTAACATCGCTAATTAAAAACTCTACGGGCAAGCCTGCTTTCTTTTCGGAAACAATGCACGCATTAATACAGGTAACAGCGCGAGACTGTCGATTTTTCTTAAGTAAACCAAAAATATTTGGGCTTGCATCAATACAAACACCTGACCAGAGCTTATCTGTGCCTCCTACGTGCTGTAAATGATCTGTTTTGTTATTTGCTCCTATCCCGTGATTAGCCCCAACGTCAACAAAAAACCCACATTCAAAATAAGTATCCATTTTACACATCTTCCTTTTCTCTAAACGCATTAAATCTTTCTACATCACTTGCGTCATAGACACACTGAGATATTGTAAATCCTTTTTCTTCCAACAAAGAGGCAGGATAAACAAAATGCTCGTCCCTTGTTTTTTTAGTTTTTAAATCACCTAGAAAAACTCCCTTCTTAGCAACTCGTGTCATCTCATAAATTACTTGTTCAGCATATTCTCTGTCAGGCAAATATTGAAACAATCCAAAACAAAAAACTACGTCATGACTCTCATCATCGTAATTCAACTTATTTGCTTCTCCTACAGAAACTAAATGATCAGGAAAAAGAATTTTGTGTTTCTTTATCAAGGAAGAAGAATAATCCACACCAACATAAGAATAACTTTGAAGCTCGCGGGCTAAAAAGCCAGCACCGCACGCCACCTCAAGGATAGAGTCAGAAGGTTGAATGTTTGCTAAAGAAATAATTTTTTTACATATCTCTTTGCTGCTAAAATCTATTTTTAGATGCTCATAACCATCCAAATAAAGTAAATCGAAATTGTCATCACTTCCTTTTTTGTCCCATATGTTTTTCCAAAATTGTTTATTGTTCATCTAAGTATTCCCAATCATAGCTTGTTCTATAGGATGACCAAGGCATATTTGTATCTTTATACTTCTCTCTATATTCTTCAATTGGAATAGAAATACCATAAGGATAGCTACCCACATCAAATCCCCACTTATTTATAAATCCTTCATGCGCCTCTTTTTCCCACTTATTATTGGTCGGTCGCAAACCTCTTCTTAGAGGATGTTTGTGAAAAACATCAGGAACCCAAACATTCCACAACTTATTTTTTAAAGCTTCTAGTGACCAATCTTCATCTATCAGCATGGTATAGTTTGTCCAATCTTCACAATATCCTATTTTCTTGATAGTTGAGGACTTTGCAAGCATAATGGCTGACATTACACCATGAACTTTAACTGGAGCTTTGGGGTAATCATATAAATGGACACTTGATGCTACTTCGTTTGGAGCGGCATTTTTTAAATGCTTCATCTTGTGAAGATAAAACATGGCTCCCCAGTCACTAAAATCCTTGTAATTGCCAGCTCTAAACGTGTCTGTTACTACTTTACCCTCTGTTTCCACATAATAATTGCTAGTTGAGGTTATCCATCCTACTTTGTTTTCATGACCCTTTACGCTATCTTTAATTTTATGAAAATAATCATCTGTAATGAACTCTACATCATCATGAGATATTAATATCCACTCGGCATTGTCCTGATGTGCTTCAAAAAACTCATTAAAATCCGTAGCCCACGATGAGCTGGACACCTTCAAGCTCAAAAGATGATTTGGATTTAAAAAGCTGAGATAGTTTTCATTTTCAAATACATTATTCACCCATGGTTCAACGTGAGGATCGCACACAATATAAAACTTATAATCACATTTCGTGTTTTTTTTGGCAAAAGATGTTATTGTGTCGTTAAGATTATCCTCGCGGACATTTGGACCAGAACACTTTATAAAAACTATTAGCTCGTGTTTCATTAATCACCTTTTTGAATCCTATAGCTATCACTATCAAAATGCTGCGTTGAAAATTCAAACAGTTCAGTATCCTCTAAGGCAATCATCTGGTGTCTTAATCCTCGGTATACGTGAAAATTGTCGCCTTTTTCTAAAACTAGTTCTTGTGCTTTTTCAATTTCGTTTGAATCAGAATATTTTACGAGCATTTTACCAGATTGAATATAAAAAACTTCGTCTTTTAGCTCATGGTAGTGCCAAGAACATCGCTTTCCTTTAACGAAATAGAGCAGTTTGCCGCAATACTCTTCATTGTTTACTATCCACTTTTCAAATCCCCATCCTTTGGGTACAAAATTCATTTCTATTTTAGGCATTTTTTACTCTCGCTATCAACGTGTCACACTTACCAATGCTGGCTAGTCTACTTTCGTATTCTTTGCTCAGAATGTCAGAATCTAAATAATTTAAAATATGATGACCGCCAGGTTTTCCGTATCTAATCCATGCTAAGTGATTTGAAATAGGATACCTTTGAATTTGCTTAACATAATCTACAGAAAGATCAGACTTAAGACAAACACCTTGCAAAGTCTTGGCCGTATAATAAAACAAATGACACTTCCAATAATAAAAGTTTTTATAGCTCTCGCAGTCATATAGCGTCAAAAGAGCATCATCAGCATTTGGAACTTCTATTATGATTTTTCCATCTTTGGTCAATCGACGAGCTAAAGATCTTAATAGCTTTTCAGGATCTTTAATGTGTTCTAAAACATGAAACAAAAATATTACATCATACTTCTTATCTTCTTCTATCTCTTCTAAAGATGTATACAAGGTTAGATTTTCAATGGATTCTAGATTTTCTTTGAGCCCCTCATCTACTTCTACTGCCGAAACAGAAGATGCATATTTTTTAGCTTTTCTTAAGAAGTCTCCAGTTCCGCATCCAAAATCTAGTATATCTTTGTTAATTATGTCTTTTTCAAAAGCCGCTAGGCGTCTGTTGTTATCTGTCTCGTTTATTCTTGCCCATGCTTTGTAACCTGTTCCAAGAAAAGTTTTCCCTTGAAGCATGTTTGAATTTTCATAAAAAGTGTCGTGTATGTGATTAGTGTCGTCAAGACTTATTAGATCACATGATTTACATTTAACAACTGATACATTATCTTGTTGGTCGCGGTCTCTAATTTTACCATCAACTTTTGAATGTTCACTTGAACCACAGTAATAGCATTTCATTCTTTCGTTCCAGTTACTAAAAGCATTTTTTCAATCGAAAAACGTATCAGCTTTCTATCTTTTGTGTTTCGCTGTTCTTTGTCTTTCCACTTAAGAGAATTAGGTAACAAAGATACAACTCTTGGAACTATCTTGAGCCATTTGTGTTTCCAAACAAACGGAAGTTGATAAAAGTATTCACATTCTACCTTAGCTGCCCCGTTAATCATAAAAGCGTCTCGTAGGCTTTTTCTAGAGAACGGTTTAACATGTGTATAATCATCCCAGAAAACATCCATGCCGCTAACCCAGTCAGGCGTCATAATAACAAAAACACCGCCAGGTTTCAAAACTCGTAAAGTTTCTTTTATGAAGTTTTCAGTGTTAAAGACGTGTTCTATAACGGACTTGCTGTATACAAAATCAAAACTATTATCTTCAAATGGTATCCTATCTTTTTCAAGATCACATTTTTCAAAAGCTATCCCATCGACATTTTCATCCCTAACGTCAATACCATAAAGATTAAAGTCTTGATTTTTTGAAAATAATTTTAGTGCTTTTCCTGCGCTGCATCCAATGTCCAAGATAGAAGCCTCTTGACCTTTCTTGCCACTAAAAAACCTTTCATATAAATGATTAGCTAATTTCTGTGGGTATTTATTTTTTGAATCTTCTGGGTATATTACTTCTGTGTACTTTGTCATTTATAATCCTTTTATAAGCCAACCACCATCAACATAAATATCTTGACCTGTAATGTATGAAGAAGCAGAAGATGCTAAAAATATAGAAACTCCCACTAAGTCTTCAGGTTTTCCCCATCTATTAAGGACAGTTTTGGCCGCTCTTTCTTTGTTCTTTTTTGGGTCTTGCCAACTTTTTTTAGTCATCTCTGTCATGAAATATCCAGGTCCAATGTTGTTTACCCTAATTCCATATTTTCCCAAATCAAGAGCTGCTGACTTGGTTAATTGTTTTAGTGCGCCTTTCATTGAAACATACGCCGGATTATCTGGAAAAGCAAGTTCCGAATTTAGACTTGTTATGTTGATAATAGATCCTCCGCTAGAACTTTTTTTCATATGGTTTGCAACCTTTTTAATTAATTGATAAGGAGCTTTTAAATTAACTTTATACGTTAACTCCCAAACCTCATCCGAATAATCTAAAAAACTCTGTGGGAAACTAACTCCAGCGTTATTAACAAGTATATCAATTTTATTGTATTTGTTAAGCACAAATTCAATCATTTTAGACACCTGTTCGTCATCGGTAACATCACACAAGTAATATTCTAGGTTTTCTTCGTCTAGTTCCCAAGATTTTCCACTTATGTCGATTCCAACGACAGTAGCGCCTGCTTGAGATAAGCCCTTTGCAATCGCTCTTCCATTCCCTCTTGCCGCTCCTGTTACTAGAGCTACCTTGGAATCTAATGAAAACATTTCAAAACAGTTCATTATCGCACTATAACCCGGTTTAATCTAATTTCTTCTGCTATCAACTCATTGTCCTGGGACATTACATACAAAACATACTCTGCCACCTCAGAAGGATTAAGAAAAGTAGAAAAATCTTGTCTTGTATCGTTAGCCCCCATCTCTGTCTGTATAGAGCCAGGAGACACAGTATAAACTCTAATATTATGTGGCTTTAATTCTTTGTAAAAAGATCTACTTAGCCCTAATAATGCATGTTTAGAAGCACAGTATAAGCCTGTATCTTCAGATCCGCCGTAGGACGAAGATGATCCAATATTGACAATCCTTCCCCACTTGTTTGTTTTCATGTTCTCAGAGCACACTTTTGAAAGCAAAAAAGGCGCTCTGACGTTTATGTCAAAGCACCTATTATAATCAGCTATTGAACTATTAGTAAAATTTATAATAGGGAAAATCCCTGCACAATTGATTAAAATATCGAATTTGTTGTTTTGTTCAAGAAACTCCTGTAAAGAATCTAAATCACAAAAGTCTAAACACTGATATTCTAGTTCCGCAGTGCCGCATGGTCCAGACGACGCCTTGTTTAATCTATCCAGCTTTAGATGCAATTTTTCAAGTTTATTTAAATTAGTGCCTAAAAGAAAAACGCTGCATCCACTTTTAATTAATTGGCGAGAGATCTCTCTGCCTAGACCTCCAGTTGCTCCTGTTACAAGAGCTTTCTTTCCGTGAAATACGTTCATAATTCCTCTACTAACTCAATTAATGACCCATCAGGATCTCTACAAAAAGTAAGCATTACTTTCCCATCTGGAGAGGGCTGGGGCTCACACATTACAAAACAGGAATTATCTATTAATTTATCGTATAGTTGACCTAAATCTGGCACTGTCAAGGCAAAGTGGGAACAACCTATTTTGTTAATCTTTTCCTTGAGGTTTGACGTATTAACCTCTGGATGTGATCTGTAGTGTAGAAGCTCTATCATGCTTCCATCGCTACCTTTCATTTTAACAGTTCGAACATCGACAGAGTCAAGTCCTGAAAATTTATCAATGTGATCTCCCGACTCGTCCATCTCCTTTACGGTTTTAAATCCTAAGATTTCCTCATAAAACCATATAGATTTTTCTAAATCTGTTATTGTTATTCCAACATGCCTAACCTTCATAGTGTTTCAACTTTTCGAAGTTTTTTCATAATTTCTTTTTCTTTTTCTGTCACCACTTTGTTCGCAGTCCCAAGACTTAAATTTACAGCACCTATATCTTTCAAAAGTCTTTTCAAGCCAGTAATCTCAATTGAAGCGGACTGATCTGAGCCGTACATAGCCCTATCTAAGGTGATGTGTCTCTCTAAGGAGGTAGCGCCGAGAGCTACCGCTGCTAGTGAAGTAGCCAGACCTGTTTCGTGTCCACTATAGCCGATGTTACAATTGAATTTCTCTTTTAACAATTGCATTGTGAGAAGATTAGCATCTTCAAGTTTCATTGGATAGCTGCTGTTGCAATGCATAAGCTCGTAAGGGCACTCTTTTTCTTCAAAAATAGCTACTGCTTTTTCAATTTGTTCTAAGGAAGTTCCGCCAGTAGATATAAATGTATATCTGCCTTCCTCTGCAATAGTTTCAAGCAATTCGCGATGAGTAATCATAGCAGACGCAACTTTATTATATTTTAATTTATATTGTTGCAAAAACAATTGACTTGGAACATCCCATGCAGATGCAAGCCATTCTATACCTTTTTCCTTACAATATGAATCTATTTCATCATATTCTTGCTTTTCAAATTCTAGTCCGTACTTCTGTTGTCGATTAGTGGTTCCCCATGGGCTCTCTCTAGGTCTATCTAAATCTTCTTTAGTATAAACCAGATCAACAGTCCTTTTCTGAAACTTAACAGCGTCGCAGCCTGCTTTCGCCGCGCCGTCGATGAGTTTTTTAGCAATTTCTAAACTGCCATTATGATTGATTCCAATTTCTGCTATTACAAACGTTTTATTCATTTTTCTTTCTCCAGTAAAAAATTAGTTATATGACTTTGCTTCTTCTCTAATAAAAAATTAGTTATGTTATTTTCAAATCTAGACTTTAATCTAGCTATCTCTAGGTCATCTTGAGTGTCGATATCTACAATCTTTTTGCAGATAACTGGGTATATTTTATTGCCAAAAGTACTGCCAAGCTTAACAGTTTCTTTCTTTACAATATCAATGTGTCCGTTTCCAGTATAAGCCTTTGGAAATGTTTGTCTAGGCAAGTTTGAATATTCTTTAATGCCTTTATAATCAGAAAAAAATCCCTTGCAGATATCGTTTTCAACTTTATAAACTTTGTATGGATTTTCATTTATTTCATGAACTGTTCTAAGCCCAGTTATTGAGTCCTTTATATCGTAAAACTTATCTACTACGCTATTAATAAAATCTATATCTCTAAAAGGACTTGTAGGTCTAATAAGAGCAGTACAATCTACATCTATATTTTCAAAAAAATGCAAAAGAAAGTCAACATCTGTGCTTTCATCTTTTGCAAATTCAACTGGTCGCATAAAAGGGACTTCAGCCCCATAAAAACGCGCAATAGAAGCTATTTCTTCGTCCTCTGTTGAGACTATAACCCTGTCTATTCTATCAGAAAGTTTGCATGTAGCAATGCTGTAAGCTATAAGGGGATATCCATTAATATCCACTATATTCTTTCTAGGTATAGACTTGCTTCCTCCACGAGCAGGAATTACGGCTGTTATGGTACGCATTATGAAATGTATTATACCACTTTATCGTGTCGCAAGTCAAGAAGATTGTTCAAAAAAGAATCAATTATTATTTTTTCTTTATATTTTCTAAAAACTGTATTTTTAAAGGCATGTTTTTGCGGGTCTTGAGGGTGACCGGGATTGCCCACTAATTCATTTTCTCTACCCTTGTTAGTATGCCCTGGTCTATGTGCTTTAGATGGAGTATCTCCTTGAGAATAAAAAGAAAATCCAGTGATAAACAAACTCTCGATTTCATATTGAAGTAAAAGCAAAATAGAAGTTTGCCCAGCATTCGGCTCAACTCCGAATGTACCATAAGCCTTTTTATAATTTGAAATACCTATCCAATAAAAAGGCGTATTATAGAGATTAATCTTTTCAAAATTACTTACCACAGGGCTAATATGATTATCTGGCCATAAGTGCCAATTGTTATCAGAACCTGTTGCTTTTACACAAGGGCAAATAATATATTTTAATTCCTTAGAAACACTTTCGTTTTTTTTGAGATTGTCTGAAAAAGAGTCCATAGATACAGTTGAGCAATTATGAAAAACAATATCTGTTTTAGATCCACAATCTTCTTCGTAATTTACAGCAGAAACTTCATTAACGCGGCAGACAATATCGTGTGAATCTATATAGCGACCAAGGCTTTTTCCTATAATATGCGGAGAAGGACCAACAATTGCCACTTTTTTACCTTTTAAGACTTTTAAAAGATCGTCATCTTTATCGAAATTCATCTGCAACCCTCTTAATGCCGTCCTCTAGGGAAGTTCTAGGTTTCCAATATTTCAAAATATTTTTATCAGGCTCATATTGAAGATTCATTTGAACTGTATCTTTCTTTTGTCCTTTAGTATATTCACAATTGTGAATATTGGAAACTATTTTTGCGATCTCTTCGATCGATGTCCACTCAAAACTTGAAATGTGTAGCTTCTCTTCTCTCGAAATAGAATTGTATTTTTCGCTTATCTTTACGAGAGCCTCACAGCAATCTTCAACATATAAAAACTGACGTTGTTCACGTCCAGATGTTCTCATGTTTATACAATTATTGTCTTTAGCTGATCTAATGAAGTCTGTTATCACATGGCATCGCGATTCTTCGATATCTACCTCGGGTCCGTACACATTCCAAAGTTTTACAAACAAGCCGCCAAGAGACTTGGTGTACTTTTCTCCAATTAATTTTGCGTTTCCATAGCTTGAATGAGTCATATCTGACATTTGTGTTGAAGTAAAAACAAAAGGCTTTTTGTAATGTTTAAGAATTTCAAAAGTGTTTTTTAATAAAGATACGTTGTTGTGAATAAAATCAAACTCACTGTCCTTTTCTGCCAAAAATTTGCTGCCGCCAACATCGAATGCCAAAAAAAACACAAAGTCACATTCTTCTACTTTTTTTATAAAAACATCTCTGAACTTTGGTGTATCTAAATACCTTAAGTCTTCATAGATTTCTCTTCTATAGTCATATTCAATCGCTTCGTGAGAGTGAGAATTGATATAATTTACCAGCGGTTTTCCTATTTGACCCTCTGACCCTAATACGAGATATTTCATTAACAACGCTCCCTTGAATCCCAGGTCGCCGGAGGAGAATTTATGTAAGCGTCTTCTTCAACCCCTCCAGTCCTAATTCTCGTAAACCTAATTGGAACATTTTTAACTTTAACATTATTTTTATTTAAATGATGGTACAAAGTCGATTCAGCGTGGACTACGTGCCCTTCAGCAGCGTACTTTTTAATAGAGTCAAATTCGGACAAGTATATGTTCATGTTTTCTCTGTTGCCTATTGCAAATCTATCATTATATCCGTTGCCTTTTACGCAACTCCAACAATGAAAGTCTGGAATGTAAATATGATTTTCTATGTCATATTGATTCACACCAGAAGGAAGAGGATTAAAATATCTCACATCTAATCTTGATCTGATAATTCTGTCATATTTGAAGTTATTTTTATTTTCAAATTCTTTACGCATATCATTACACTTTTTCATTCCGTGTAACATCTGCATTAGTCCGTTTATACCGCCGCGATTTTCTGCTTGTAAGTGTTCAATGCCACCTAGTTCTAAGATAGGGTCTTCTTCGATAATAATTTCAGTGGGTGTTAAAAATTTGGTTGATTTATAAGAAGAGTCGTTTTCAGATATATACATAAAAATATCATAGTCTCCAAGATGGGCGAGTAGATTTTTTTTTATACTCTCATGTGTATATTCAAGAGATCGACACTGTCCAGTGAAACATACTGCTGTTTTCATTTAATTATCCTGTTGACTATATTACAAATTTGACGAATTTCTTTTTCGTTAATTTGGTGATTGTTTGGAAGATATAATCCGCTTTTATCTACAAGATCAGCATTTTTCATTTTTACCTCTTTGAAATTGCTACTCCAAAAAGGTTGTTTTTCTAGCGATCCGCATATTAAAGGTCTGACGGCTATGCTTTCTTTTTGGAGTGCCTCTACTACTTCAGACCTTTTTGAGGTTATGACAGGATATGCAAAATTTGATATAAAGTTTTTGCTTGTAGATTCAGGCGCTGTCCAAATGTCTGTATTTAATAACTTTTTGTATAAATTATAATTTTTGTTTCTCTTTTTAACAATGCCTTCAAGTTTTTTAAGTTGACCTAGTCCTATAAAAGCTTGTAGATCTGTCGCTCTAGTATTAAATCCAAAATAATAAAATTTGTAAAGAGCTTCAAAATCATTAATATCATGCTTCTTTCTTAATTCTTTTCTAAGTTCAGGGTCAAGGTCCCTGTCCCATCCGTGACTTCTAATACTTTTTAAAATATTATAAATTTCAGTATCATTGGTGCAAACCATGCCACCTTCAATGGTTGAGATGTGATGACCAAAATAAGTAGAAAAAGAAGACATTAAACCAAAATTACCAATTTTTTTATAACTATTCTCTGATCCGAGTGACTCGCAGGCATCTTCAAGCAAGATTATTTTATTGGAATCACAAACTTCCAATATCGAACTCATATCAGGAACAAGACCCAGTACTGATACTAGAAGCAAGACTTTAGGGGATTCTTCTTTTACGATTTTTTTAAAATGATCGATATCGATTGATAGATCATCTAAGTTACAGTCACATAAAATTGGCTCAAGTCCCAACTGCACAACAGGCGCTAGGTCAGTAGACCAAGAAACTGCCGGTACAACTACCTTGTCGCCCTTCGATATCTTCCCCGACGCTATTAGGGAGTATAACATTAATAAATTAGCAGAAGACCCAGAATTAACAAAAAGAGAATGTTTACATCCAAGATACTTAGACCATTTTTCTTCATATTCAAGAGTCAACTTGCCCTTTGTTAAATGAGGATAGGTTTCAAGCCATTGAATTAAATCTTGAATATCTTGTTTGTCAATTGTGTCTTTAACTAAAGGAATCATATTCTTCACCATAAAATTCAAAAATCGATCTTATTATATACTCTTGCTCTTCATTTGTTAAGTTATAAGATGATGGCAGTGAAATTCCATGATTGTAAATTCGTTCACTTAAGGAAAAATCTCCTATGATATTCATATGTTCATAGCATGGTTGGAGGTGGAGTGGGTAAAAGAAGTCCCTAGTCTGTATACCTCTTTCTAAGAGAAAAGACTTTAATTCGGCTTTCTTCTCAGTTAAAAACGATGTAAACCACCAGACAGGCGTTGTTCTTTCATCTAAAAAAACTTTATTAAATTTCCCTTCTAGAGGTTTTAGCCTAGAAAGATACAGGTCATAAATTTGCTTTTTTCTTTCTATGATGCGATCTAGTTTGTTTAACTGAGAAATCCCTATTGCTGCTTGCATTTCAGTAAATGAGAAGTTATATCCTATATGATCATGCTTAAAAGTACCTTTCGCCAATCTACCGTGATTTTTTAGCCTATAACACTTGTCTCTCAACTCTTTAGAGTCTGTCAGAACGACTCCACCTTCTCCGCATGTTATTGTTTTGTTCCCATAAAACGAAAGTATACCAAGGTCACCAAACGTTCCGGTGTGCTTTCCTTCAAACAATACACCGACGCCTTGGGCGGCATCTTCAATGATTTTTATATTATTAGCCTCTGCTATGCGGCACAGTTCCTTCATATCAGCAGACTGACCATAAAGATGCACTGGCATTATGGCTTTTGTTTTGTCGTTAATGCAAGATTCAATCTTGCCAGGATCTATACAAAAAGTATCCTCTGCGATTTCACAGAATACTGGAGTTGCCCCAGCCATGATGACAGCATTCGAAGTGGCCACAAACGTAATATTGGGCACGATTACTTCATCACCGGGTCCAATGTCTAAAGCTTTTAGACAGCAGTACAAAGCAGCAGTTCCGTTTGTCATGGAGATAGCATACTTCGATCCGGTCAGATCTTTTATCATCTGTTCAAATTCTTTAGTTAAAGAATTTTCAGTCACAAAAGTAGAATCAACCACTCTTTTAAGTTGTTCTAATTCTGACTCGTCGATCCAAGGTTCAATCTGCGGTATAAAGTCCCTCATATGATTTCTGCTCCTTAATAAGAGAATTACAAAAGTTGTTAATTTTATTTTTTGCTAAAAACCTTTTATCATTTAAAATGGCATCTAGTCTTGCATGTTTTACAAATTCGTCATCAAATTTCTCTTTTCTTTCGCAAAGTCTGATAACATCTTCGGTATCCCACAATTCTTGATTAATGTTTTTTAAATCATTGATCATGTTTTCAGGAACAGAAACTCCCTCATCAACTAACGCTTGTTTCAAAATTTCAAGCTCTTGTGTTATATATTCTAGCTTTTTATTGTCCTCGATGTGTTCTTTCTTTATCTCTAAAATTGTTATCTTATCGACAATTTCACCAATTGAAACTTCAATTTTCATACGCTATTCCTTATGTGTTCCATGTGATATTCTACTTTTAAAAATTTGTTCACATTTTCAAAGTCATAAGATGAGCTAGATATTTCATCAAACTTGTCTTGATTTAATGATTTCCATTCATCTACAAATATACCACAACATTTGTGATAATCAAACACTTTTTCAATAACGTTCTTTTTATTGATTGGAACCGAGCCCACTAATAATGTTTCATAGTTTCTATGCACATCTGGACCTGAGCCTTCTAAACAAATAACAAATTTATATTTGTTTGCTAGCTCAAGATATTGATCGAATGGCAGCTTTTCTTCTTGAGTATCCACAAAAGGCAAATCTTTTAAAAATGAATACAGCTTTGCTCTTTCAGGATTGGTCCCAAGCGTGTGATGTGGCAACAAGATTTTATTTATTTTTTCAGAAAAAGGAGTTTTGTTTTTGTGGGCATTTCTTATAGTTTCTTGATTACCGCCTGCTCTTTCTTTTTCCTCAAATCCAATAGGCAAAGGAACAATTTTATTGCTTTCAATGGCTGGGGGGTTTGTACAAAACCATTTATTTAAAGCTGGGTGGTTGAGGATTTTCAAATATGAATCACCACCGTCGCGACCGAGGTGAAAAGAAGAAACGCCAGTTATCAAATTAAATCTATTATAAATTTTATCCAAAATTTTATCTACAAAAAACCCATTTACTATAAAATCTGTTTTTACAAAAATAATGTCATTATTCTTTACATGAAGAGGATCAAACGTATCTTGCGAATGAAGTCGCGTGACTCCATTGCTGTGATAAAAATCATCTGGCAGATCTATTATATGATCTGCTGCCAAGGGCATCCAATTATAATTTATAAACATGTCGCTCACCGAACCACCTCCTTCCATTTTTTACGAGTGCTGTTTCCAAGATATCCAGACGCTCCACTTCTAAAGTTGTGAAAATATAGCTCACCTTTTATATCTAGAGTTTCTGCCAAGGATCGAAAACAGCTTTCCATACAGTGAATCTGTTTTGCATTTTCCAAAAGCCTGCCATAATAAAACAAGTTTTCAGTCATATCGTTTCTAATAATGCAAATATCTTTTTCCTCACAAAATTCTAATATTTTTTCATCGCTAATCTCATAGCCTCGGGAGGAGTCATCGTGGACAAAAACATATGGCTTGTTTTGTGGATTAAGTTTTTTAAGCAATCTTATTTCTTGTTCCTCATCTCTTTCATAATAAAAGTCATCGAAGCGGACGCTATAAGGCATTTTTATTTGATCGTAGAAGATTTCTGCACATCCTTTGCCAAGATCTTTTTCTTTACCCCAAGGATAATTTTCATGACCGATACGCAGAACTTTAACATCATTTTCTATGGCGTATTGATTTACATCTTGATGTTCTTTATCATTTGAAACTTCAATAAGCTCAATATTTTCATTGTCACGATACATATAATCGATTAAATCAAAATATTTTTTCTTTGTAAAGACATACGCTTTCTTAAACTGGTTGCTTTTTAGAAACCTTCGAATCATGCCATTACAATCAATGTGATCGCCAAGACCTAAGTGATGATGAATAAAAACTTTTTTCTCCAAAGCCTGTTCTAAAGCACGGGTGTGTTCAGGAACATTTTCCTCATTTTCATTGAACACTTCTCCGACAAACTCTAAGCCTTTTCTTTCGGCTGGAAACGGGTTTCTAGCAAAAAATTCATCGTGAATCATCACTTGTTCTTCTCGTAAGGTTGGAATGATACATTGTGCAAAAAACTCGTAATCTGTTCCATATTTATCAGACGTAGAAAAAGAATCTATCATATCTTTTATATCAGAAATGGCTCCTTTTTTTGCGCCCCACATGCCGCCGAGAATAGGATATTTATGCCAAGGATGATCTCTCATGATGTGAAAATCAGCATCGGAGGCTAACCATTCATCAACTGCTGCCTTTTCTCTATAATTTAATCTAGAATCAGTGTCTCTTGAAATCATAACATCAACATCTGGTTCGGAGGCTGGCTCAAATCTCCAGTACATCCCTTCCCAGTTTCCCCAATCTGGCTTTTGATATACCTGCACATTATCATGTTGCCGCAACTCTGCCAAAACTGGGCGTGGGACACTCTGTCCAACGTAGATCCTGCAAATCCAATCAGGATATATAGTCTTAGCTAATTCTACATTTTTTATAGCACCAGTTAAGTACTTGGGATCAT
>Ga0098061_1000604_pt1 | contig 17364 bp, 22 predicted proteins | sample 22_taG_FD_92579 | JGI IMG/M metagenome (GOLD analysis project Ga0098061, IMG submission 92579) | Marine viral communities from the Subarctic Pacific Ocean - 22_ETSP_OMZ_AT15343 metaG | ecosystem: Environmental > Aquatic > Marine > Oceanic | place: Subarctic Pacific Ocean | collected 2015-01-20
AACTATACTTAAAGTTATCCAAACCCAAAAGGGAAGATTTAGGTATGTTAAAATATGCAAAAGGTGGTATGATAGAAGCCAAAGATAATTTTAAATATACTTTAGAAAGATTAAATCCTGCTCAAAAGAAATTATATAAAAAAGAATTAGAAAGAGTTAAAGAAAAAGGTACAGAGCATTTGACTGATAGAGATATAGCAGAATATATAAATGGTTGGTATGGAGAAGATGTGGTTACCCCTTACGATATTAGCGGAAAACAAGCATTTGATTTTGGATTTAAGGTTATTGCATTAGAGGGTGTTCAAAAAGAAAATGAATTTTGGGAATTAGGAGAAAATTATGCAAAAGGTGGCTTGTTAATGTATGATGAAATAGACAGAATAGATGATGTTTCAGGCATACATAACAGATATGTCGTTTTATCTGATGGTCGTATGAAATTCACTCCTATAACAAAAGATAGTGAGATATTAGAGATAATGAAAAAAGCAAATATACCTTCTGATAAGAAAGAAGAAGTCAGTAAATATCTAAATTTTGAAGAAATTTCTTCTGTTGATGAAGAAGGGAATACTTATGCAAAAGGTGGGGAGTTAAAAAGCATAATGAGTAAAAAAGATATTGGTGTAGTTATTCCCAAAACCTATCAAATTGGAGATAAAGAGTTTGGAAATACATATAAAGTTGAAAGAGTAAATACAAAAAAGTATTCTGCTAATGATGAAAACAGACATTATAACTTTAGAATTTGGGAATACGATAAATCGCTTGATTTGTTTGATGAAATTAAAAGCCCAAGTGGAAAATTAAAGGCATTAGAAAGAATTGAAATGTCGGAAGATTATGCAAAAGGAGGTGTAATAATTGTATCTGATGAGGACGGAGGAGAGGAAAGAGTAAAAGGACGCATAAAAGTAAAGATAGTTGATAATTTAGACGAACATAGGGGCTATAAAGAGGGGGAGGTTTTGAATGTTGAGGAAATAGACGGAGATGATTATATGATTACAAAAGAGGGGGCTTATTTAAGTTATGCAGAAGTAGATTTTGCCGACAAAGAAAGCCAAGATGTGTATTCCAACATAATGAATAAAAGATATGATTATGCAAAAGGAGGTGAAGTTAAGAAAAAAGGAAATGAAATGTTAATTGGAGGACTTGCAGGAGTCTTGTTAGGAATATTTTTTAATAAATAATTATGGGAGAAATAGACTACGGAGAAATAAGAGAAAAATTACAGAGTTTAGATTTGCCAACAGACGCAGGAGACAGAACTGAACTGGTAGAGAAAATAACTGAAAGATATGGGATTGATTGTAGTGAAGTTATTAGAGCGTCTTCTGATGATGATGTTTATGTTGCAGTAGATGGGCTTTTAAGAGATTATGGGATTTATGCAACAGAAGGGAATACCTACGCAAAAGGTGGTAGAACGAAGGGATGGAACAAAAGGTATAGAGCGACTTATACAAATGATTTGCCATATTCAATTTATGCGAAAGATGGTAACGCTATTGACTTTGGTAAAACTCCTGAACTAATAGCAAAAGTTAAAAAGAAAGGAGATGCAATAGAAGTCGTTTCCTCCCTAAAGAAATCAGTAAATAGAGATGATTTTGATATTTATATGAAACATCAACTTGCAAAAGGCGGAAATATAAAAGACAATAGAGAGATAGTAGAAATTTTACAAGAAGTTTCATCTGATAATGAGGGTATTCCTGATGATTGGGTTAATGTAAATGATAGTGTAAATCACGAATTGTGGAAAAGGGGATATGAAGAATTAAGTGATGATAAAAAAGAGTTAGAAGATTTACTAATGACGCAGTATGAAAAAAGATATTTAGACAGAGGTTGGAGTAGATATGCAAAAGGAGGAGAAGTAGATAAATATGTATCTGTATGGCAAGTAGGTTTTGATGTCGCTTTACCACCAACACTTAATCAAAGAGACTTCCTTTCTAATTTACATTGGAATATAATTAACACCTACGGAATCAGGATTGCAAATGATTTAGAAAACGCTGATGTGGTAGATTTGACTAATGTTTATGAGGGGGTTACCGAATCCACACATTTTGACAATCAAAAAGTAATACAATTCGGTATTGATTTAGCGGCAACCGAGAAATTCAATGATGCCAAAAAAGTCGAAGAATATGCAGAGAATGTCTTGCAACCTTGGATAGATGCTAACACAAAAGGAGTAGTATTAAATGGAGTATGGAACGCTTATGATATAACTGACCACTTTCACGATTATATATATGATAAAAAAGGAAAGAAATCTGGTTATAGAAGTTATCTTGAAGAATTGAACGACCCTGATGGTTATTATCAAAATCACGATGGAAAATTTGCAAAAGGTGGAAAATTAAATGATTTTGGCATAGAAGATGAAAGTGTATATGACCATATTGATAATGCCGACCTTAATTTAAGAAGTGCAGGAAGTAAATTGTGGAAAAATAAACATCCCAAAAGTGATGACTTTCAAGATTTAAAAATCAGGTTTGATAGTGAATTATATGGAGATGTATTGACAACAAGAGAACAACACGAATTAGGTTATGCAAAAGGAGGAAAAGTAAAGACAACAGGAAATGAAATGATAATCGGAGGTTTAGCAGGTATTCTGTTTGGCTTCTTTTTAAATAAATAATTATGGGAAAAGTATTAAAATTTGATAAAGAGTTTGATGTTTGTGAAGAAAAAAGTTTTGTTGATGGTTTCTTTCAAATTGATGTAGATGTCTATAATGAAGATGAAGATGGCGAGTTAGACAAAGATACTGCACCAGAAAGAGAATTTTACCGATTTACATACTCTGATATATGGGAGGCTTATTATGATGAGGATGAAGGAGATTTTGAGGAGGGTTCGAGATGGAAACAAAAAGGAAAATACATCAGTATATGGGAAGAAGATTTTGCCGAGGGGTTATATTATCAATTAGAAGAGGAATATCCTGCTCATTTTTTCAAACTAATAAGCATCAAAGACCCGAGTGGAAAAGAAATGAATGTAAAAGACATTCAAAAGCATTTTAGATTACAGAAGTTCGCAAAAGGTGGGGAGGTAGAACGGATAAATACATTAAAAGTGCCTTCTGAAGATGCATATATCGCCCTTTGTATATTAAGAGAAGGATATTATGACCGAATAAATTTGGATGACCCTATGCCTTTGGAACATTTTGGTCACCCACAAAATATCAGGATGGTAGAAGATACAGAAGGTTTTGCATATATTCAAGGAGAGGAGGATTTTACTCATCCAAAAGTTCAATATTTAAGAAAAGAATTTAAGATTAGAGGTATTAAAGATTATTCATTTATAAACGGCAAAGCGATACCTAAGAGTGCATTTGGAAAATATGCAAAAGGAGGCGTTCCTTATCCTGAATATGAAGGGAGAGGGAGAGATATTAATAATGTGGAAATACCCGCAAAATTCTATCAACCCGATTTAGATGATGTTGAGAGGGAAAAATATGATTTATTTAGTTTTGAAGTTTTCAAATCAAAATCTAAAGCAAAAAAACTTTTTCCTAATGCCAAGATTATAGAATACAAGAGGGGAGATATAGAAGAGCCAACTATGGCAGATGATTTTTTTGCAAAAGGAGGGAAAGTTAAAAAAGGAAACGAAATGTTAATTGGAGGAATTGCAGGAGTTCTTTTAGGAATATTTTTTAATAAATAATAAGATGCCGATAATAACAAAAGAAAAAGAAGATTTTATAGAACACTTAGAAGGGTGTCAATGTCAAAGGTGTGCAGGAAAAACGCCACACGAAGACTTTGCAAAAGGGGGTAAGGTTCTTCCTTCTTTAACTCTGAATGACTGGAAAGGAGGAACATCTGATTCGAGATTTGACAAACTTTCCAAAATGATAGACGATAGAGACGGATATGGCTCTGTGTATTCGTATGAAGAAAAATTAACTGAAGACCCAAACAGAAAAAATAATGGATTAGGGTTGGCACTACATTACGAGTTAAAAAAGTTCGGTAAAAACGCATCTGGAAGCGGTTTGTGGAACTTTATTCGTTTTAATTATCCGTCAAAACACAAGTATAGAAAATGGATGAAAGATGCTCGGGATATAGAAAATTTTGACAAAGTTATTGGAACAACAGATAAAGAAGCGGTTAAACACGCAAAACTTATTGATAAACTTGTTAGCGATAAGCAACTTGAAAAAGATTGGAAGGCAGATGCAGGAGATACTCAACAGCATTGGTATGAAAAAGGAGGAGTCCCTGAAGGAGTACAATGGGAATATCCTATATATTTTGATTCAGATGATAAAGAATTTGTAGCAATTTACTATTCTAACGAAGAAGATGTAAATGAAGCAGATGAAGATTTTGATAATAGAACTTATAATGACATAACTCCAGATGTAATAAAAGAGCATTTAGGAGATAATGAATGGGAAGAGAAAGATGTTTACGAGTGGTCTACTCAAGATATATATATGAATGATTTAGGATATGCTTTAGAAACAAGTTCTATTTCACCTGAAAAAGTAGATTATGCAAAAGGGGGTAAGGTAAATCTTGAAAGAGGATTTACACAAAATTTTCCAGATGGAGAATATCAACTTATTCGTGAATTAAAGCCAACAAAAGTAGTTCCCGAAGGACAATATGAGATAAAAAATAAAAAAGGTAAAAAAATTATATTAGCAAAATCAAGGTTTACAAATTTTGCAAAAGGAGGTAATGTAAGGAAATACAAAGTGAGAGATGAATTTATTGATGACTTGGGTAGAAAAATTATAATAATAGGTCAAAGGTTAAGACCAAGTGGAAAACCCGTATCTGAAGATGAGTGGAAAATTGAAAGGAGAACAGACGCCAAAGGTAAACAGAGAGGTTATCGTTCTGAGAAACTTTTAATGAATGAACAACAATTAGATACATTAAAAAGTTTTGCAAAAGGTGGAGAGGTAAAGAAAGGAAATGAAATGTTGATAGGAGGAGTTGCAGGAATCCTATTAGGTATATTTTTTAATAAATAAAATGACAAAATCAGAATTAGCAAAAAAGACAGCAAAACTTATGGTTGACAAACTATCTCCACAAGAATTGGAGAACGAGTTGTATCAATTATTAATTATGTTATCTACTGACAATGTGGAGTATGTTCGTGATGATATAAAGAAAGGAAATATCGCAGGAACGCCACTTCCAATAACTTCATTGGTTATAGAGGATTATGATTTGAGTAGAGGTGATAGTATGCATCAATATGAAGATGAAGATGACAGACATCCCGTAGATGAATTACAAGGAAGTGATGATAGAGTAGATGACGAAGATGAAAGTTGGAGGGATAAATATGATGTAATATATCAGTTTGATGATGTTGATAATAATGAAAGAAACGGTGCTGATTATCCTGATGAGTTTCGTTATGGAGATGATATTTATATATATGACAAAGAATTAGATAGATGGATTCAACACGAAATAATAGAAAGCACCATAGGTACAGGAGCAGATGGATATGATAACATACAATTTATTGTTGAACCAATACATACTTTCGGACCAAGAGCATTGCTAATGGGTCCTTTTACAGAAAAAGAAGTAAAGAAAAAAGGAGAGCATAGTCCAATATATGAAGATAATTATATAGATAGCGAACTTATAGACAAGATAGAATCGCATCCAGATGTTAAAAAGGCTTGGATGGATGACTTTTTAGGAGTGGTTTATATGGAGTTTGAGGAATGGAATGGACCAGAGTTTAATTATGAGATTACGATTGCCGCTACTCCAGGATGGGAAGAAGAAGATGAAATACCTGTTCAAGTAGATGTGGAGGAAAGAGATACAGGCGATTTCCATAATTATTCGTCAAAAAATAATGTTTCTATGAGGGACTCTCAAGTGTTTATTACTGAGCAAGGAGTTTATCCTTCAAAAGAACAATATCATCAAATTTATTATGATAAAATAGACGACATAAAGAGAGTAGCAGAAGGAACATTAGATGAAGAAAAACTAATAAATTAATAGAATATGGGAGGTAATTTAAAACAAGGATTTGGACTGAACGCAGGAGGCGGTTCAGGTGGTGGTGGAACTGATGAAAACATTGCTAATACTGATTTGGATTTAGACGGTAATCACTCAACTAATATGGACTCTAACACCCTGACTTTTAAGACAGGAACAACAAATATAGTTCAAATGACAGGAGCAGGAGGATTACAAGTAGGAGCCGCCACACCTTACATAATGCCCAACGCAAGAGCCGGTGCTGAAGGTAAGGTTTTGACTGCAACAGACTCTACTACGGGTACCGGCTGGAGACAGAATGGGTATGTGCTTCCTTTTCAAATGTTTTTAGGCTCAACATCAGGAAGTGTTAATAGTCTAACTTATTATTACCCTGAGCCGATGAACAACAACAAGCACCTTGCTCTTGTGAAAGATAGTGGTGTAAGCGCCCCTGGAAGTTGGAATATATTGACATCTTCTACGGTAAGAAGTGCAAGTTTAGGCTCCGTACCTATCGCTATGAATGTCAATGCTTTGAATTTTCAGGCTTCTGTTTTAGACAATGCCTCAGCAGATACTCCTGCGGTTCAAGTAGAAATATGGAGCATTCCTATCGTATCTGGAGATACCTCTCAAATAACTCCTGTATCAGTAATATCAGGTAGTACGAGTGCAACTGGAGATAGTAATAATAAATTTTATCTTGGTCGTTCCACGACAGGTTCAGATGTGGCGGCTAATAATGTGTTGATGCCTGTGTTTAAATTGTTGTTTGAAGAGGTTCCTGCCGAGTTGGATTTTGATGTATGGATAGTAGGTTCGGTTAAATGTTCTTTCACAATCTAATATGTCATCAATTAAAATAATATAAGAATAAAAACAAAAAATGAAGAAAGGAACTAAAATAGCACTAATAACAATCGGGATTATAGGTACGGCTATTGGCTTGTATTTTATATTAAAACCGCCAAGCAGAGGAAAGAAAAAGACGAAAGAAGAGGAAGAGGAAGAACAGAATAAGCCGACAACCTATATTAATAATGATTTTCCTTTAAAAAAAGGTAGTGGAGATATAGGAAGACCTGTTAAAAGAGTAGAAGCAATGCAGAAATGGTTAAATAATGAAGGATGGGCGATTTCTTTAGTTGAAGATGGTAAGTTTGGACCAAACACAGATGAATTATGGAGGATGCAACAAGACCCTTTTGCTAATTTTAAAGATATGTGGCCAGATGCTATTGACGGAGAGGTTCATCAAAAGTTCTATGATACAGCACTTAACTCAAAGGATAAAACAATGAAAGATTATGAGTAGAAAAGTAAATAAAGAAGAAAAATACTCGAACCATCCTGGGTTTCTTGGTAGTAGTGTATCAACTTTTAGTGTTTTAGGATGGAGTTTAGGAGCCTTAGCGATATTATTTGTTATAGGTAAAGGAGTGAAGATATATAAAGATGCAACAAGAGATTAAGAAAAAAAATTAAAATTATGGCAGGATTTTATAATATAGATGGAAGCCCGTTAGGAGATGGATGTTGTAGAAGATATGGGAAGTGTCCTCAAGGAATGACTTGTGGAAGTGGGTGTAAATGTTCAAGAGGGGTAGATATGAGAGCGTATCACGAGGATACATATAGTAATCATCCTGGCTGGTTGTCTTGGCTTCTTCCTACTCCCGCTCTGATTAGTAATTGGTCTGATAATAAAAAAATGAAAAAATGGAGAGACGAACAATCTCGTGTTAATAAAACTGCTCAACAAAAGTTAGACGCCTCAGCGTTAGAGAAGAGTAATAGAATAAGAGAAGAAAAAGAACAAAAAAGATTAGAAGAAGAGGCATATCGTTTATCACTTACATCTGAAGACGCTATGAATCTTGAATATAAAAGAAAACAAAAAATAACAAAATCTGCACTTTTTATAGGTGTTCCTATCGCTATTGTAGTGGCGATGATATGGTTTACTTATAGAAATAAAGCAAAAAAATAATAACCAAAAAAATAATAACCAAAAAAAAAGAAATTATGTATATAGATGGAGAAAATTTAGATTATATCAATACGCATAATGATATGGACTTTGCAAACCACATTAATTGGTTTACCAGTTCAAGTCATAATGAAAACCACCGATATGATGACGCCAAAGCGGCAACAAAAAAAGTATGTCCAATACCGCCCAATGATGCGCCGTGTACTCGATTAAAAGAGGCTAAAGATTGTTTGACAGCACGATTAAACAATGTTAAAGGATGGGGGACTCAAAGTGCCGGAGCAAGAAGAGTTAGAAACAGAAACATTAAAGCCGCAAATAACTACTTAACTCCTGTAAAAGGATGGTATACAGCCGCTCAATGTGATGCTGTTTTGACAACGGTAACACCAGGATGCACAGATATGGGAGCGACAAATTATAATCCTAATGCAGACCAAGATGATGGAACTTGCGTTTTTCCTAACGCCGTAGTATATGGATGTAGAGATACGAGTGCAACGAATTATGACCCTAATGCAACAACAGACGATAATAGTTGTCAATATCCTCAAACTGACACGAGAGTTTATGGATGTATGGCTCCTGATGCGAATAACTACAACTCGTCAGCGACACACGAAGACGGAAGTTGTATATTTCCTCGTCCAGGAAACATTTACGAGCCTGGAGACGATGGTGGTTTAACAGGAGTTGACTTTAAATTAGGAGAAGATGGAACGCCTATTGCAGGTGGCGACAACACTATGATGTATGTATTAGGTGGACTTGCTGTATTAGGAGTTGGATATATGCTTATGAAATAAAAAATATGTTAGCGAGAGGATTAATTATAGATAGTATATCAAAAGACCCTTTACCGAGAGCGAATATTATCATTACAGACAAAGAAGGAAATGTGATTGATAAAAATAAAAAATCGACCTCGAATGATGAAGGAATGTTTACTATTGATGTTTTTCCCGCTGATTATATAACAATCTCTTATATTGGTTATAAGAATAAAATTGTTTCTGTTAAAGATTTTTCGTCCGATGTCGTAGTGATAGAGATGACTTATCTTAAACATAAAGAAAGAAAAACAGATTTGTTTAAAGATGGAAGAGAAGAACACGATGGAGCGTTAGTCAATAAGCCTATAAAATGGTATTATTGGGTAGCGTTTGGGTTATTAGGTTATTATGCAATTAAAAAATTAAAAATTATAAAATAAAAAATAGAAATTATGTTTACAGATGATTACACGCACAATCATAGTGATATGGATTACTCCAATCACATTAATTGGTTTACGAGTTCAAACCATAACGAAAACCACCGATATAATGATGCTCGGACAGCCACAAAAAGTATCTGTCCGATACCGGCAAGTTCCGCTCCTTGTTCTACATTAAAAACAGCGAAAGATTGTTTAACAGCACGAAGAAGTAATGTTTATACTTGGAGTACAGGTAGTGCCGGAGCAAGAAGAGTTAGAAACAGAAACATTAAGGCAGTAAATTCTTACTTGACGCCGGTTACAAATTGGTATAACGCAGGACAATGTGATGCTGTTTTGACAACGGTAACGCCAGGATGTACAGACCAGACAGCAACGAATTACAATCCTAATGCAGACCAAGATGATGGAAGTTGTATTTTTCCTCAAATTGTAGTATATGGTTGTACTGATGTTAATGCGACAAACTACAATAATAATGCAACTAATAATGACGGAAGTTGTCAATATCCTGCAGTTTATGGATGTACTGACAATAACGCTAATAATTATAACCCTAATGCAACTACTAATGACGGAAGTTGTACTTACACTCCTAATGTAACCGTAGTTCCTGGATGTACGAATGGTATGGCAACGAATTTTAATCCAAACGCCAATCAAGATGACGGAAGTTGTTCATTCCCTCCTGCTGTAACCTATGGATGTACGGACTCAAATGCTACTAATTACGATTCAACAGCAACAAATGATGACGGCTTGTGTCAGTATCCTCTGGACGATACCGTAGTTTATGGGTGTATGAATGTAGATGCCACTAATTATAATCCTAACGCTACTAATGACGACGGAAACTGCGTCTTAAATACAAGTTCTGATGACCAGACAGATTTAGATATAGATATAACTGAAGAAGACGAAGCGCCTTTAGGACTTAAAAAAGACAACACTATGATGTATGTTTTAGGAGGGTTGGCTCTCTTAGTTGTGATTAAAATGATGAAATAATTATAAATAACGAAAGATGAATACATTATGGTTTAATGCTAACTCTGAGAGAGAAGTAATAGATTTCGATACTGATGTGAAAAGCACATCTAATCCTGTTTTAGGGCCTGTGAGACCAATACCAGAGCCTCCGAGAAGAGAAACTCCTTCTCCTAAACAAATAAGGAACAGAAGAAAATTGCAGAGATATATCCAACAATACGGAACTCCTCAAACTCCTTCTGCTCAAAAGAAACTAAAAACTATTGTAAGTGTGCCTTTATGTTGTTTATGGAATTGGAAATGCTGTAAAAAAGCAACTTTTATAAATGGTTAAAAAATAAAAAAATAAAAAAATGACAAAATATTTAAACAAAGTAGGACCAGGATATGTTCCTCCACCACTCGCTAACGACCAAATAAGACTCTCTCCTGAGGACGACACTCAACCAGGATTAATGATTATGGGATGCACCGACCCTGAGGCAGATAACTATTTACCTGAAGCAAATTCAGATGATGGTAGTTGCACTTATGCAATTTTAGGTGATGATGATACTACTGACGATTCAACGCCTTCTTTAGGAGAGAAAACAGCAGGTTTTATGGGATTACCTAAGATAGCCTGGATTGCAATAATAGGAGTAGGAGTATATTACGCTTATTCAAAAGGAATGTTAAAAAAACTATTAAAATAAAAAGATATGAGTAAAATATGGAATTGTAATGATGGCACAACAGACATCACAGGAAGAGGAACTCCTGGAAAAATACCTTGTGTAAATAATGGAGGAGTATTAGGGTCTACACCCACACCAGAGCCTTTAATTCCTATCTATAATATAGGTCAGGAAATTGTATATATGGATATGTCAACCTGTCCTGAAGGTGGCGCTGTACCTATGGAGTGTATGATAGAAGTGCGTGGAACGATTACAGGAATGGATGACACAAGTGCAACTCCAAGGTATCAAGTTGAATTACTAAATGGAGATATAAAATATCTAATGGAGGCTGAAATTTCTGAATTTCAACCAGAAGGATTAGAAACTGGAATAATTATTTCTAAAACTAAAACTGCTGGATTGGGAGATAATAAGATGTTGATTTGGCTTGTAGTAGGCGGATTAGCATTATGGTATCTAAATAAAGAAGGTTACTTAAAGAAAATATTAAAATAATATGAGTTATTCACCAGAACAAGTCGAACAAGCGAATTTAGAGTGTAGACATCTTACATCAAGAACTGGAGCCATTATAAATCCAGACTATGGAGGTAATTCTTCTTGTGTTAACGAAGAAGATACTCAACCAGTAAAAACCGCAGGACTTGGGGATATCCCTAAGATTGCTTGGTATTTGATTGGTGCTGGAGTTTTGTATTATATTGGAAAGCAACAAAAATGGTTTTAAAGATAATAGTCATATGGCCGTAGTTGTAAAAAGAACAGGAAAATTAGAAAAAGAAATTATGATAGGAGGTGTTCTGTTGATAGTTGGTTTTTTAGCGTGGAATAAGTTTTTTTCACCTAAATCTAAATGTAAACATATATTAAAAGCGGGAATGAAATCTCCTGACAGAGAGAATCAGTATCAGTTATGTATGGAGAAAAATAATCCAGGGTGGATTCACGCCCCTTTAACTTAAGAAATATGGAAAGAATAATAGGAAGAGAATTAATAAATCGTCCAGACCCTGCGAAACAAAGGGCTCTTGAAGCACAGGAAAGAAAAAACTTAAAAAATTGTATGACTAAGATGCATATTCCTAAATGTGTTGTCGATGGAACTTACAAAGAAAGTAAGCATAATTCTGAAATGAATAGAAAGCGACAGGCTTATCTTCAAAAATTTAATAGAACAAGACCTATTTATCATAGTTTGCATAATCAGGTATATCCTATCAGAACAACAGAGATGCCTGATTGGGAGGCGATGAACGATATGTTCCCTAATTATAAGAAGACAAAATGTCATCAGCATTGGGTTAACGAAGAGCAGGTTCGTCAATTAAGAAATCAGCAAGACTTTATGATGAGAGGAGGACAGGACGGTAATGACGCAGGACCGTATCCGATGGGACTGCCTTATATTCCACAACAATATTATAAAGAAGAAGTAGTAAGTAATGCCTCAGGACCACAAGGAGAGCAAGTTCAGACTCCCATAATAGATATTTTTTCACACCCTCAATCTTTGTATATACCAAAAAGACATAAAAAATGTAGAGGAGTTAACAAAAAAATTAAAGAGGATAAGGTTCCTTACGCTACTAAAGGACAATGTGCTTCTATGTGTGTCGCTCACAACAGAAAAAGACAGAGAGATTACAATAAACCTGCTATGACCGACAAGCAACATATTGCCTATCTTGAAAAACAAAGAGACGCTCCTGGTACTTCTTCACAAGAATTTAAGAGTCTGGACGCTCAAATATGGAATCAAAAACAAGTTCTATGCGAGAGAGAAAAACTTTATAAACTTAGATGTAGTAAATTTGAAGCACAGAAAGAGCAAAACAATCTCAATAGATTAATTCCTTGGGCTGTAGGAGGGTTAGCGTTGTATGTATTGTTAGATTGATGAATGTTATAATCTTAGGAGTAGCATTTGGATTAGGAGTTGTGGTTGGAATATATATAGAAAATCACACAAATAAAAGATTATAAATAGGTGAAAAGAAACGAAAAAATCATCATAGGAATAGGGATAGGAGTTGTTGTGATGACAACTTTTATTTTATTATTCAGAAAATTAAGGCTAACAGGGTTTAAGAGGCGTTTAATAGACAACGCTATAAAAGAGTGGGAGTTATGGGGAGAACCCTTATATGAGTTAGGAGACCGCATTACATACGGAGAAACAGAGTGTTCTCCAATTTACAGAGAAAGAGTTGGTGAGTATTGGAAAAAAGGAACTAATTACGACCGAGATGGTTGTGATAAAAGTATTCCTTGGTCTTCAGCGTTTATATCTTTTATTATGAGGAAAACAGGCGCAGGTAATGAATTTGTCTACTCTCCTTCACATTCAAAATATATTCGAGATGCCGTGGCAAATACTAAGTCTGGCCAAAAACACACCTTTATGGCTTACAAATTATCAGAAAAACCAGTATCTTTGGGTTCTTTAGTTTGCTATTCTCGACAATCAGGAGTTAATTACGACACTACGGGTAGTTATAAATCTCATTGTGATATAGTTGTGGGTGTTAATAAAAGAAGAGGTACAGCAGAAGTGATAGGAGGAAATGTATCAGATGGTGTCACCAAAAAAGTAATAAAGATAGATAGAGAAGGTTATTTAATAGATAGGAATAATGATTGGTTTACAATAATAGAGATTAATAAATAGAATGGACTCGTTTTTACTTGAACTTCAGAATACATCAGATTCAATTCAATCATTTGACTTGTTTGACCCTTCAGTAGGAGGTACGGTAACAGGAGAAACTGAAGAAATATCTTATGTCTGGACTATAAAGTTTGAAGGTACTGATTATTATAACGGTACAACCGGAGAATGGCAGCCTGGCAACTATGGGTGGGCTTACGCAGGAACGATAGACCCTGCAATAGGTAGTTTAACTCCTATGATTACTATTGCGGTAGGAACTACAACAAATGATTTAGTTTCTTTATTAAATGCTGGAGACCCAGGCATTGTAGGAGAGTGGAATATTAAAGTTGTAAACCAACCACCAAAGAGAGCAGACAAGTCAGAGGCTCCTGCTCCACCAGGTACCGTTTTTCTACAAGTGTATGTAAGACTTTATCCAGATTGGACATCAAAATATCTTGACACTTCTAATTTTGAGTATGGTTCAAAATACTTTCTGATACAACCATCAGGTCCTGGAGCGACTCTTAATCTTAATAGACAAAGCACTCTAACAGCCGCTTATGGAGGGGGTGTAGTTCTTCCTAACAACAAAACGATATTAGTAAGTTCAGGTTCTCCTAATTTTTCTTATACTCAGTTTACTAATTCTATTATTCAAAGAACTTATGATGTTCATTCTTTTGAAGTTTACTCTTCTAATCAGAATCAACTCTTAGAGCCTTTTTTGTTTGATAGAAAGTTAGCGACCGGGAGAGTCTATCAAAAAGTTCTCGCTCCTACGATAGACCCCTATCAAAATCAAAATTATCTGGTTACTCCTAAAAAACAAGGGTATGTAGTTGATGGATTTACGGCTTTAAAATATACTATTCTCCCTTATGAAAGTGCGAGAGTGATGCTTAATTACACCTATTTAGATGTCGCTACACCTTTATTGGTGACTAAGAGAAAACCTCCTAAACCAAAGCAATTTGCAGGAGATGAGTATTCTAATCAAGGTGGACCGTTCAACACGATACCTTGTTGGGGATGTGTGGGAGGTCAAATACAACAACACGGAACTCTTGGAGGTCCGACAGGTTTTACTAATGCGAATGTTAATGGGGTGTGCGGACAAGTTAATGGAGATACATATTACAACTCTCCTACGCATCCTGATTTATTAAGCGCCTGTGCAAATCCACCTAATAATCCTAACTGGACTTATTCAGGAACTCTTAATCCTAACTTTACAACTAACATAACAAACGGGTATACACAATTTGGATGTAAATTCTTAGCAGGTAGACTTGCTATACAAGAAGGGAAGTTAGCGAATTTAGTGGCGGCAGGAACTAATCCTCAATGGCAGGCGATGTTGACAGACAAGATAGCATACATTAAAAACAAAATGCAGAGTGAAGGTTGTAATTTTGATGATATTCCTCAGTTTTCTCAAATGAGTGAGTTGTATAAACCTCGAGATTTGTTTGTGCCTACTAATGACTTTATTCAACATCAAATTGATATAGAACAAGGTGCAGAAAAATTGTTAAATAAAAACGATTTCCCTATGGATCCTGAACATAATTTTTAGGATTTTCATAAAAAATCGTTATATTTTTAAAATTTTTTTTATTATATTTGTAATCAGATAAAAGTAAGATTCAGAAAAAAAAAGTAAAAGTTTTTGTTAAATTATTTTGTGGATTAATAATATTTTGTACTTTTACACCGAAATCAAAATTATAAATTATGAAAAAATCACAAGTGTCGAAAGACAAAAAATCAGTTGAGAGGAAAAAAGCCGTAGACTTTGCTATGTCTATGAGAGGTCAAATGTTAATCGGAAAAGCACTTCATTATGGAATGATAAAAATAATGGAAGTTGAAAAAGAGAAACAATACTTTCAGAGTTGGGTAAAAGAATTAGAAGATTTGCGTTTTCAATCAGAGATAGATAAAAAAGAAATTTTTGCGGCAAGGGATATAAAGCAACGAAAGAAAGATGAAAAAAGAATTAAAGAGTTAGAAAAATTAACTCAAAATTACAAAACTTCTGATGTTGAAGACTTAGAGTATATTGCAGAAAATCTTTACGCTCCGTGGATAGAAATGTGTAAGTTTACAGAGCAGTTTGACGAAGGAGATTTATCTGAATTATTAAAAAAAGACGACTAATGGAATTTGACTTTAGTACAACCCTTACAGAAACTCGAGATATAGACCTTTTCGATTTTGAGAAAAAAATAGATAAAAACCTTGACTATATAAATGATATTCGTTTAAACATAAAATGGAGAGCAGTTATGTATATGAAAGATTATGGAATTACTGATAATTGGCCTATCATAGATAGTTTTGCTTTAGAGATGGATTATCAGTTGGAAGAACAAGATTATGACGGCGACTTCAGTCCTGACATAGAAGAGAAACAATACTCTCTTATAGTTAATGATTTTTTAACAGCGCCTTTAGGAGCGAGTGAAAAAAGAGAAAGAGAAAAATTTGACTACAAAGACAAGAAATGGATTATACAGAGTGATTATTCAAGTAGAGAAGATAATGACACGACTCTTTTTATCACATCTGTTGAAGTACATTTTGAAACAAAAACAATAATTGTAAACTTTTAAATTAATTAAAAATGGAAACAAACGACACACCCACCACACCCGAAACAACTCCAAAAGAGTTTGAATTAACAGAACAAGAAAAGACAAAACTGGAAGAATATAAAGGAGACAATTCTTTTATACAATCAATTAGTGAAAAATATAAAGAGTACGGAAAACTTACGCCTAAACAAGTTGTAGCCTTTAGAAATCAAGGAGATAAAAAACCATCTCTTTCAGAATGTCCAAACACAAAAATAAAACTACATCAAGAGTGTATTTTTATTGATTCAAAGTCTAATACAGAAGAAGGAAAACAACGAAAGGTTAAAATCACCGTTATTAGACAAAAAGCGTTATGTATGTTTGATGAAACAAACAATCAATATGCTTGGGTTCCTTCAAAAGCAGTACGATTAGAAACAGGTTTTACTGAAACTTCAGATGATGTTGTAGAAGAAACTGCCTTATTTTTACAAGATTGGTTTACAAGAAATGATGATTTCTGGAAAGAAAGTAAGCCTTTCGTTCCTAAGAAAGCAGTAGAGCCTGAAGAGAAAATTGAAAGTCAAATAGAAGTAGACCATCAAGATTTACCTGAATTGCAAGATGATGATAATGAAGATGATGGATTGCCCTTTTAGATAAAAATAGTCAGAAAGGAAGAACTCCCTTAAAAGTAGAACGCAAGTGAGAACAAAGCAAACTGATGTTATTAAAACTTATGTAGGTTTGTGGGCGACTACCGGTAAGTTTCTGTCTATTTTTACATAACAAATAAGAAGAACGATTTATGAGAAGAACAATGAAAGATTTAGAAGACTCCATAACACTCTTGAAAAACGGAACTAAAGTCGCTAATTTTAGCAGTCCACATATTTATACTTTTGACGACGGAAGCAAACTTGAAAAATGCGATATGAGAGAGGCGGGATTGTTTAAGGTTCATTTTAGAGAAAAAGTAGTTAAAGATGTGAGAGATATAGCAGGAATAGAGATGGATTTTATGTTGAGTAAAGTTTTGTTGTCAAGAATGAATATGTGGGAACAACTCTATAATGATAAAAAAGTAGATGTAGTTTTTTGCTCCCTACCTTTATTGACAGCAATTAAAAAAGTAATAGAAGTTTCTCAATTAAGAAAGATGCCTTTTAGAGGCGTGAGAACTAAAGATAGAAATAAAAAAGTAATATTAACCGACAGATT
>Ga0098061_1000609_pt1 | contig 17275 bp, 5 predicted proteins | sample 22_taG_FD_92579 | JGI IMG/M metagenome (GOLD analysis project Ga0098061, IMG submission 92579) | Marine viral communities from the Subarctic Pacific Ocean - 22_ETSP_OMZ_AT15343 metaG | ecosystem: Environmental > Aquatic > Marine > Oceanic | place: Subarctic Pacific Ocean | collected 2015-01-20
CCAGTGGCCGAAGGTGGATCTTTGAGTTCGGTGGCCCTCGCCTCGCCAGTGGCCGAAGGTGGATCTTTGAGTTCGGTGGCCCTCGCCTTGCCAGTGGCCCTCAGATAGGATAGCCGCAATGTAACTGAGAGATAATATATGTGAATACTATTTATAATAAAGTAGGAGCCCCTCAATATGGCAACAAAGAAAAAACCAATTAAATATACAAGCAGGGAATTTGATACTATCAAATCAGAGCTTGTGAAATATGCAAGAAGATACTATCCGGATGTATATCAGGATTTTACCGCTGCTTCTTTTGGCTCTATCGCTTTGGATTCTGTCGCATATGTAGGTGATATGTTGTCTTTCTATTTGGATTATCAAGTTAATGAGCTTTTTCTTGATACGGCGACAGAATATAACAACATTCTCAAACTGGGCGCCCAATTGGGATATCACTATAAGGGACGACCCGGGTCGGTAGGAATCGTTGATGTTTTTGCAATTATTCCTGCCAACTCGACAGGACTAGGCCCAGACGAGAATTACATGCCCATAATGGAAGCAGGCTCAGAATGCGCCTCCATCGGTGGAACTATATTTACTTTTGTCGATGATGTTCGCTTTGACGACCCCAAGAATGAAGTAGTGGTGGCCAGAGTGAATGAAACAACTGGAATTCCAACTCACTATGCAGTCCGTGCTACCAGTGAGGTCATTTCTGGAAAAGTTAAAACGGCCATCAAGATCATCGGCCCTTATGAGAAGTTCAAAAAAGTTAAGATATCCAATTCAAGCGTCTCGGAAGTAATGAGTGTAGTGGACTCTAGCGGCCATGAATATTTTGAGGTTGATTATCTGTCTCAGAATGTCGTTTATAGAAATGTTGCAAACAGAGGATCAGATTCAAACAATGTCCCATCTATTTTGAGGCCCTTTGTTGTTCCTAGGAGATTTGTGACGGAAAGACTGAAGAATGTGACTTATCTACAGTTTGGTCATGGATCCGAATCTGAATTGGTGCAGTCATCTATAGCGGAGCCCTCTGAGGCCACGCTTCAGCTTCATGGCAGAAACTATGTAACAGATCAATCTTTTGACCCCTCTAAGCTAATGTCAACAGATAAATTCGGAGTGGCTCCGGCAGATACGACGCTGACCATCAAGTACAGGGTGAACAACTCTACATCTGTTAACGCATCTGTTGGCGAACTTAGCATTTTAAAAAGCAAGAATTTAAGATTTAAAGACTCGACATCGTTGTCTTCTGCTTTGATGGAAGAAATTTCAAATTCTCTAGAGGTGTCGAACTCTGCCCCAATCGCAGGCGGCCTATCAATTCCGGACACGACAGAAATCAAGAGAAGGATCAAGGATTCCTTTGCGACTCAAAACCGCGCTGTTACTAGACAGGATATCGAAGCTGTGGCATATATGATGCCTCTAAAATATGGCGCCATAAAAAGGTGCCGAGTGAGGAAAGCCCATTCTTGCACAGCAAGTAGAAATCTTGAAATTTATGTTTTATCAGAAGACAAGAACGGAAAGCTTATGACAGCAACAGATACTCTCAAGCAGAATCTTAAGTTGTGGCTGGCTGAAAAGAAGATGATGAACGATACTATTGACATAAGGGATGCAAAGATAGTAAATTTTGGAATAGAATTCACCGTCATCGCACACCCCGATGAAAACAAATACGAAGTGCTGAATAACGCGATAAGGGCAATTCAGAAATTGATGAAGGAGCCTCTTTATGTGGCGGAACCTCTTTATATTACTGACATCTATAATGCTTTAAATAAAGTTTCTGGAGTCGTCGACGCCAGGGATGTGAAAATAGTTAACAAGGCGGGGACTAATTATTCGTCGATATCTGTTGATATTGATATTATGCTCTCCGCCGACGGCCTAACGGTTGAAACACCAGAAAATGTCGCGCTAGAGGTTAAATTTCCATCGTCTGATATAAAAGGAGCTATATATAATGGCGGTTAAAAGATTTACGGCAACAGCAGATACGACAGTTACTAATGCTTTTCTAGAAGATTTGATGACAAGGGCCACCGGCGCCAACCTGGGCCTTTCAGATTCTTTAGAAGTATATTCGATATATGGACAGGCTAGCTCCAGTTTCGGCTCTGGATACTCTTCAGAGCTTTCTAGAATATTGTTGAAATTTCCTGTCCTTACTAGTGATGACGGCAGAAACTCTATACAAGCACAGAGGGCATCTGGGTCTATACCGGTCTCCGGAAGTGTTACATTTTATTTCAAATTGTATAATGTTGCACACCATGAAACCTTGGCAACGAATCCGAAGTTTAATATTTTTGCTGTTTCTTCTTCCTGGCAAGAAGGTCGTGGCATGGATTTGGACACATATGAAGATAAAACATTTGACGGAGAAGGCGCAAACTGGATCAATGCCAATGGAAATGCAGCCGCCGCAACTGCAACTATTAAAATTGTAGGCTCTAATGCTTCCACTATCGACGACGGCTCGCCCCCATCAATTACACTAACCTCGACAGACGGCACAGAGAGAACTTATGCCTTCCAAAACGGAGGCTCTTATGCCAACGGCGCCTCCGCCGGCGACACTACAGTTCGTTGGTATGGCACCGATGGATCTGCATCTACGCAGGGCGGCATGGCTGCCTTGTTAAAAACTGCCATTGAGGGCAGCGCCGGCCACAACGGGAAGCTTACTGTTGCTCTAAGTACCGTCACGAATACGAATGACACTTTGACCATAACTCAAGCAACAAAGGGAATCGGCGGTAACCTCGCGATTCCGGCAGTAACAAATGGGAATGCATCAGACCTAACTGTTAATGGCGCCATTGTTGCCACTAAGTTCGTTGACGGCAACGGCCCATGGGCAAATGTCGGCGGCGATTATCATACTGGCAGCGTCGACGCTGACCTGAATTCAGCAATCATGTATGATCAGACTCTTCCTTTGGGAAATGAAGACATAGAGGTTGATATAACACATTTGGTTGAGCGTTGGATCCGCGCTGATCCTGGCTATTCGAATTACGGCATAGGGGTGTTTTTAACATCAAGCCAGGAAGCTTATTTATCAAGCTCAACTGGGGCTGATCTTCCACGCGTACCACCGGACAACGGAGGCTCCATGTCAATAGTTTCTGGTGGAATCCCTCACAACCTTGAGGGCGCAAAGACATCATATTACACTAAAAAGTTTTCAAGCAGAGGCTCAGAGTACTTCTTTAAGCGTCCAGTTATTGAGGCTCGTTGGGATTCTTCAATCAAGGACGATAGAGGTAGCTTTTATTACAGCAGTTCTCTTGCAAGCCCATCAGAAAACCTGAACACGATCTATTTTTATAACTATTTTCGAGGGCAATTGCGCAATATTCCCCTCACTAGCGGACAAACTGATAATAATCTATTTTATGTTAGCTTCTTCTCTGGAAACCTTGACAATACAGAGCCCACTGGTACCGCTTTGTTGTTGGTTGATGATAAAACCCATGTCAACGCGGCCTCTACAAACATGCAAGCTGTGACCGGGGGTTATGCATCCCCAGGAATATATTCAGCTAGCGTTTCCATGACAGCCGCGGCAACTCCACTAAACAAAATATTTGATGTATGGTGGAAGGGAGCGACCAACGATCATGTGTCATCCTCAACCGCGGTCCATTATTATACTGGATCTTTTGAGCCTCAAAAGCTTGACGCCTCGCCGATTGCTCCTTATACTCAGTATGCATCATCCATCACCAACTTGAGAGATCTCTATAGGAATATCGAGACTGCCAGATTCAGAGTGTACACTCGCCGAAAAGATTGGGCGCCAACTATCTACACCAAGGCGACTTCAATAGCAGAGGTCAACATAGTGGAGAGCGGCTCATACGAGGTTTATAGAATAGTTGACGACTTGAAGGTCCTTCCGTTTGGGACCGGAAGTCTGCTGCATACTCGTATGTCTTTCGACGCGTCTGGAAGTTATTTCGACCTAGACATGGACATGTTTGAGCCCGGCTATATGTACGGGATAAGGCTTTCTTATTATAACAATTCTGTCAGATCTTGGGTTGAACAGCCGGAGACATTTAAGTTTAGGGTAGAGAAATAATGTCAACAAAAGATTTCTTTCAAAAAGGGGCTGCTAGAGTTAGTCAACCAGAGACCCTAGAAAGCGCTTTTGACCTAAAGGGCGTAGAGGTAGAATCATCTGAACACGCTCAAGAAAGATCTACAGAGAAGTCCAGATATATCCCAGATGTAGATTTTATCTCGGCTTCTAATTTTGCTAGGTATGGGCTAGCAGAAGAATACTATAGAAATTCTTTTAAAAGAGTCTATCAGCAGTTTCCATATGATGGAACAAGAGCAGAGAGAACGCAATTTGATAACGAATCCACATATCTAGATAGACACATATTTGATAAAGTATATCCTCGAACAACCGGTTATGCAATTTTTTCTCAAACTGATGTCGGATGGGGCACACAGGATTCTGTGACGGATGGTAGCTACCACCTGACTGGCGGATGGGGTACCCCTTCTTCTCTTGAGTATATATCTGTTAGAGGCGGACCTCATACTTCCTCTGGCGGTATGATTGGAAAAAGCTTGTCAAAGGCCTTTGGTGATCCGACATATAGGACTAGTCCCAATTCAAATGTTTACGACACCGACATATATGACACTGAAGGCGTTAAAGCTTCAGAGAGGCAGGGCACAAGAGAATCAAATCTTTTGTTTGACTTGTCCAAGGGAGTTTCTACAGAATTCTGGCTTAGAAAGGGAAACTGGATAACCAGCCTAACAGAAAAAGAAGTTATATTTGATCTATGGAATGGTGAAGCTTCATCAAGCGCCGGATATGGTCGCTTACTGATATATGTAACAGGCGCCGCCGGCCCAGGAAATTCTGGCGGTCAAGATCCGCTCCGAGTGCATTTGGCATCTGGTTCAAATGTTTGGGAGATGTCTTTTGGCGGCTCAACGACAACGACTTCATCTCTTACAAATACTTGGAAACACATTGCGCTAACATTTGTCTCAAGCTCTGTTGATAAAGATCTGCAAACAAAATTTTATTTGGACGGAGTTCACCAAGAAACCACTGCATCTTCTTATATGACTAATTTCGGCAAAGTAACGGGCTCTATGATAGGCTATATTGGGGCTTTACAAACTACTCCTTCTGGAAATTACTTTCACGGAAAAAGCCTAACGGGCACCGGCAAACTTTCTGGATCCATAGATGAGTTTAGGTATTGGAAAACAAAGAGAACCTCAAAGGATATAGGCCGAAACTGGTTCACACATGTCGCCGGCGGCTCAAACGATCATATTGCGAACGCTGAACTGGGGGCATACTATAAGTTCAACGAGGGCATCACAGAGACTGCCGCGACTGATTCTATTGTTTTAGATTACTCTGGAAGGCTGACAAATGGTACTTGGGTAGGATATGCATCCGGAGCCCGCGATACTGGTTCTGCGATAGTTTCTGCATCGGCAGCCAAAACAGAATATTTGGATCCGATAATATATTCGCACCACCCACAGGTGCAACTAGAGTTAGATAGATTGGTTGCTTCCGGCAGCGCATGGGACGAAACAAACAATAGTTCTTTATATCACTCTTTCCCTTCTTTTATGATGGACGAAGAGGAAGAAAGGTCTGACAAACATTTAAAAAACTTAACGCAAATAATGTCTAGCTATTTTGACGAACTGCATCTTCAAATAGAATCCCTAACAAAGCTTACATCTCTAAATTATGTCAGCGCTAGCGCCAAGCCAGCAACGATGGCCTCAGATTTGCTCAAATCGAAAGGCTTTCTCACTTCAGAAATCTTCAGCGATGTCAATATTTTAGAATATGTGTCTAATCGTGACGAAGATAGAAATTTTGAGCTAGAACTAAACAACATAAAGAATCAAATATATCAGAACATATACAATAATCTTGTTATGATTAACAAGTCTAAGGGTACAGAAAAGGCCTTTCGTAATCTCATTAGATGCTATGGCGTCGACGAAGAGTTAATAAAGATTAATTTGTATTCCAGCGGTATAACTCACACTTTAAAAGATAATTACCGGGCAGCTACACCCAAGAAGAAGTTTGTTAACTTTAAACCAGCCGGCCACCATAGCGCATCTGTGTATCAACATTCTGCATCAGACAACGCAAACACAACAAGCGTGACTTACATTTCTGGCACGAATAGGTATCTTGCAAACACAGCCGAAATAGAAGTCATTTTTCCTAAAGATATAGAAGCGTCATATGGAAATCAAAACTACAACCCTACCCTTTTTGTAACTTCCTCTATTTTTGGCTGCCATCAGGCCGGCTCCATTGGGGATCATACATGGAATACCACGGCATTACATGATTATAACTTTGAATTATATGCTGTACGACCAGTGCCAGAAGAGCCTGATGCCTATTTTTTGTTGAAAGACCGAGCGGGAAACTTTACTCTTACAAGTAGCCTGTATGGAGATGTGTATGATAATCAGAAGTGGAATTTTGCCGTAAGAGTTAAGAATGAAAAATATCCCATAGGAGATTTCATCTCCGGTACAGTAAATACTTCGGCCAGTATAGAATTTTTAGGCTTTAATGCGCTTTCTGATGTTATCGTTAACGAGTTTAAGATGACATCATCCGTATCTTCTAGTTATCTAACCTCTAATCGTCGCTATTATGCCGGCGCTCATTTATTAAACTTTTCTGGTGCTCTGAGTTTTAGTTCTGATGTTCGCGTAAATTCTTTGCGACACTGGGCGTCTTATTTGGACGACGGCGTGCTCCAATCGCACGCAAGAGACCCGGAAAACTATGGTTCTTATGCTCCGTCCAGGAGTCCATGGCTGACTCAACTAGCCCTCGCTGGAACTCATGTTCCGGAACTAGAAACTCTTGCGTTGAACTGGGATTTTTCAGCAGTAACATCATCTGATGTGAACGGCAGCTTTGTCGTCGACGATGTTTCTTCTGGGTCATCGGCTCTGACTTCTAGATATCCTGGCACATATGGGTATATAGTCGGGAATCAATACGCCGGCCGTGCCGTCAATTTCCCGGCTAACAGCACCAAGGTAGTGTCAACAGAATATATCCCCGCTGCCAGACAGAGGCTACCGGAGGCGCTTGGGGGAACAGATATGATCAGAGTGTTGAAAGCCTCAGATACTATATATTCACGAGAGGCCCAGCCTGACAGCTATTATTTTGCGTTCGAAAAAAGCATGTATCAAACTATATCCGAAGAGATGCTTAATATGTTCGGAACAATAGTGGAATTCAATGACTTGATAGGATCTCCTGCCAATAGGTATCGCGAAAACTACAAGGACTTAGATATGTTGCGTTCTTTGTTTTTTGAAAGAGTACAAAATATCCCGAATATCGACAAGTACATTGAATATTATCGCTGGATAGATGCTTCTCTTTCAGAGATGATACAGCAGCTAATACCAGCCGCGGCCGACATGTCAGAGGGAATTTTGAATGTGGTAGAGAGCCATATTTTGGAAAGAAACAAATATCGTTCGAAGTTCCCAACATTAAAAGAAGTTGTGGCCACAGAAGGAAGCGCCAAGGGTTATGCCGAAAATACATATCCTTGGAGACTAGGCCATGCGCCACTTTCCGAAACTGCTGAAAACAAGAATGCCCTGTGGTGGAAAGAGAGAGCAGAAAGAGATAAGTCGACATTTGATACACCAGCGACAGTAGACTCTCAAAGACAAGATCTTCGCAGCTTGATCACAAGTAAAGTTTCCTCTTCGGCGCCGTTGGTTTCCGATGACAATGCTTCATACCAGACTTCTGAATATGTGGCAAGATCTTTGACAAGTCTCTACGGTATATCTGCCGATATCGCGCCTGCTGTTGTTCCTGGTGTGGATGATGTTTATAATCGTAATAAAAATTATTATAAAGGTGCGGGCTCCTTTGGCGCCTCCACCGGACTGGAAATAACAGATGTTCAGTCAGAAAAAGACATTTCAGATATGACTGATACGCCGCTGGAACTTGTCAAGAAGAAGAAGAGATTTACTGTTACCGGTGAAAGCGACGAATCTCTGGCGCCGTTTTCCATTTACAGTTCGTCTGTTTCTGATGGATATGTGTCGGATTTGGCTTCTAACTTTATGTCTAGCGTGGAAATAACGAACAATCATGAAGATGTTGTTTCGGTAATGAACGAAATACCAATGCAAGGCCCCTTTGCTGAAAAGTTTGTCGGAGGCTCTCCACATAGACATGCCGATATTAACTTTTCCAGTTCCAATAAAGCAGGAAAAAACAACCTAGATTCCGCCGCAGATCGTATCGAGGCATATGATTTGGACATGTCGACAGCAAACCAATTGACAGTTATGCATCCGGATTCTAATAGGCCAAGATCTTGGATTTATCGTGCCGAGACCGCCAAGAGACCAGTCAACCTTAAGAACATTAAACAGGTCACAGGATCAAGCCCGGCCGAGACAAAAACAGTTTCAGGCACGCTTCAGGCTTCTATTGGGAATTTTTCGGAGATATATGAAGTTGTTATGGCTTCGGATAGGGCTACAAATAATAGTTCTTTTGTTAAGTCTGGGGGCTTTGAGAGCGCCTCTGTTGGTTCATCATTCGTTGGCGGCTTGAATGATTATGCTGAACCGGTTCGTGAAAGATCGGCACACATTATAGTGGAAAGATTTTCGGCCCCTGGGGGGCCAGAAACATCGACACCGAGTTTCTTGGACCTAGAGTCCGGCCAGTATTCTCCATATAATGATATGAATACAAGAAATTTGACGGTTCGTAGGCCATTGAGGAATCTTTTGTCTGAAAGGTCTGAGAGATTTGGTATACGAAGCGGATCCTCTGAAGTGTCTGCGGATTATCAGGCCAGCGCAAGTTTCCACAAGACTAATAGAAATCCACTAAAAAGACAAGAGTACCCTGCGCACTCTTCTAGCTTCGGCCCTGCTGTAAGTTCATCTTATGATAACTGGTTTATCCAGCATCACATCCCTAGAAACGACACGCAATATGCATGGATAGCGGCCTCCTACACTTCTTCTTATGTCAACGGCCATGCCGAAAAAGACGGGAAGTACTCCGGATCGGCAGAAGGAATTGTTCCTGCCATATTATTTGCTAGTGCTAGCAGCGATCTTGTTAGCGGCATAAAGGTCGACCACTTGGGAATGAATACATTAATATACGAGCCACTATCTTCTTCTGATGCTAGAATTGGATATCCTCTTGGTACATCGGTGGTGTCGTATAAAAATACTGCACTAGGAACAGTTCCAACAGCGCAGACTCTAAATTCTATCCTTCTTCACCGCCGAGGTATATATGGCTTTTCCTCCTGGATTACAACAGAGAACCATTCTTATAATCCTCTTGTTAGGAAGTGGAGAAAAGAAAACACCTTGACATTCAACACCTCGCCAGGAGAAACAATTGTTTCAGAAAGTGGATCTTATGAAGTAAAACAAAATAGATTTGGCAACTTACAGAGTTTTACTGAGCCTCCTGTAACTTCAAGGAATTTCCCTTTGAAATTTATTCTGGATGTCAACACAGACCAAGGAAGTAAGACGACAGAGATCAAGAGCACTCTAGGAAACGCGTTGGACAACTTTACAAACCCATCAATCGATGAGGCTCTCGACGCGACTATTAGAGATGGAGAATCTTATAATAAAATTAAAGATTTATATCTATATGGATCTCTCGACTCGACTAGTTCACCAATTGTTGGTTTCCGGTCCCTAAAATATAAGCAAAACATATATCCCCAAGCGCAAAACTCTTTCTTGTCCAAGACAAGATCTCGACCAGGCTTTTCAAATAATTTCTGGCGGGACAAGAGGGCAGACAGAGCAACTCTTGGTGATACCAAATTTCCTTTGCTCCGCACCGCTAGCGGAACTTATAGTTCCTGGAATATGGATGCTCACAGTGATTTTGCAGTGACCCTTACTGGCACAACAGCAGGAATCCTTCAGAACGATGAAACACACTACCACGAGGGAGTAAGGGCTGGGGTTACTGGTATGACGGCATCGATACTCTTTCATAGAAAGCATGATGTAGAAGCTTCGGCATCAGTAAGAGGCAGAACAGGCCCTCCTGTTGTCCAAACCGGCGCCGCCCACACCACCAAAGCCTTGATGCCTATGGGAAAAGTTCCTATTGGTGCCGGCAATGCTGCATGGCAGGTCGGATCGCAAGCTGGGTATTATGATATCACAGGGACATTTGTATCTTCGCCATCATACCCCTGGTATGATAGTTATGAAGATTACGCCAGCGAACTGAGAGCACTTAACAAAGATTATTCGATAATCCCAGAATTTAGAATAAGCGAACATATTGAAAACTATATCAACAATAGGGGCGGAGATTTCTTTTCTGATAATCCTTCATATCTTTCCATAGAAGGCGCCTCATCTAGCCATCCACAGAATAGCTCGGATGATGATTTTTATAAATTATATTCTAATTCAGATTTTATGAAACAGTTTGATATAATTAGGGAAGATCACAGAGGATTTGTGGACCCATCTGAGATAAAGCTAACCTGTAAGGCGATAAAAAGATTCGTTCCTTATAATGGTTTTTATCCTTCTGAGCTTTTGGTGGACATGTACACAAGATTTTCGGGCTCATATTTGGATGAAGTTCGTTATACCGGCCCCGCCGCCACTGCTGCGCATCATTCAGCAAGGCATCGTCCATTTATTGCTCCACTTTTTGCGCCCGGCATATGGTGCAATACAATAAAGTCAGGCATCGCAGTCGATTGGGCTCAATATACTAGCTCATATGTTGTTAAGTCGCCGATCATCGCCGCGCACACTCCATCAACTTATTATTTAGTATCGACTTCCAGCGCCGGCGCCGAAGCCGGATTCTATAGAATTCCATTCGAAGCAGTTATTAGTCCAGAGTCTTACATGGCCAATATTCCACTCGTCGACATGGAGCCACACCCTTCTTGTAGTCTTAACGCTACCGCCTCGTGGGGTGGTGATGGCGATAATCTCTACAAAATGAAGGCCCATAACGCTTTAGCTTCAATGATAGAATTCTTCCTTCCTGGCGCCAACAATAAGGGAGAGCTAGCTACACTGGTCTCCTCTCCAGAAAGCGAGTGGAAGCCGTTCAAGAGTCAAAAAGTTTATGGCATGAGAGTAAAACTGAGAAGAAGCTATAACTACACTAGACCGCTAGGGAGAGACGGCTTTACTCCGCCACAATTCGAAGACGGTGATGTTCGACAGGGAGTAGAGGAGACACTAACTATTTGCAGTCGACCATCGTCTTTTGGTCCTCCCGTCTGCGGAAGATCAGGAACTTATGGCGGCGGGCCCACGGTTCATGGGCAGGGACATTTGTGGTCTGGATCGTTAGATAGTTTGAATGGTGTGAATCCGGCCTATACTCCTCCTTATTATGATGGGGAGGCATGGGCAGATCTTCTTTATCTTCATGATGGCACCAGTCAGCCTACTCTAGAGAGTATACAGGCCAGTGCATCATTGGTGAGTTGGCGCTTTGATCCGTATATTCTTTCTGGAAGCAACGGAGGCAGTAACCATCATCCATATGGCCCCAACAATATAAACAATTTTTCAATGCAATTGACTTCTTCCATAAATATATACGGGAAGATGAGGCTTGCATCGACGGAGGTGGATCAGGATGGCAAGATAGTCTCCAGGGCCACTAACACATCTCAAAAGACAATGGTGTGGGCAATACAGCCTAAAATGGAAGTTCCAATATTGAATGTGAAAGACGCTAGCGCCTCTATATCTTCTCCCACGAATGGTTCGGAGTCCATCCCAAGAAGCATATGGAGCCAATTTGGAAAAATACCCACTGGCTCTACAGGTCTGTATCTTGAAGTCAACGAAATTGATCGGGCTTGGCTAAAGCGACGCGTTCCCATCTTCCAAAATGAGGGCGCATCCGGCCAGACACCCACTCGACTGAACAGAGATGGAGATTTCGTTGGAAACACCACTGTCTGGCAAGAAAATTATTCACTATATGGCAGTGGAGAGGTTTTATCTCTTGCTGAACATATAGGATTTAAGAAAAGAAGTGCCAAGCTTGGCCAAATAGCTCAAAAAAGAACAGTAAAAGAAGCTGTTATTGCAATACCATTCTTGGAAAGTGGCGGAAAGAGAAGCTTTTTTGAGATACCAAAAGAAGAGATAAACGCATCTTTGTTGGATTTGGATCCGGGAGGTAAGGGCGTGACGAATTCTGTTGCCGATATGGTTTCGAAGATGCAAGATTATGTCTTTCCTCCTAAATTTGATTTTGTAAAAAATCCAGATATTGTAACTCCGTTTGCAATGTATATTTTTGAATTCAAACACACATTTGATCAAGACGATCTTTCTTACATGTGGCAGGGAATTCAGCCTAATTCCGGAAAGAAGCTACAGACGACGGAAGCCACCATCTCCCATAAGCTTCTGGCAGGAGAGCTAATGGGCGAAGCAAACAGTAAAACTGGAGAGCCACTGCAAAGCGAACTAAGGTGGATGGTGTTTAAAGTGAAACAAAAGGCGGCAACAAATTATTATGACAAAGTAGTAACCCACCAGCATTCGACAGGAAAAACGACCAGCACAGATACTAACATTGGCCGGTCATCACCGGACGAAACAGATGTTCCGGAATATAGTTATAACTGGCCATACGATTATTTTTCTTTGATCGAGTTAGCAAAAATTGAATCAGAAGTTAAATTTGCACCGACCAAAGAGCGAGACGACTTCAGTGCCAACTCTTTAGTCATCACTTCAACTACAGGATCCTCCCCCCAATGACATTTTTTAATCCAAAAGAAGATGTTCTAGACATTAAGTTAACTCAGTATGGAAAACATCTGCTTTCTCAGGGAAAGCTTAAGCCTTCATATTATCTATTTTTTGATGATGATGTATTATATGATTCGAATTGTGTCGGGAATTCCTTGGAAGTACAGAATAGTGTTGAAGCAAGAATACAGGAGGAGACCCCCAAGATTAGAACCCAGCATACTTTTTCGGACACAGAAGAGGTATTAAATTCAAGTTTGCCTCCAAGTACGGTTGAAAGCCGCTTCTCGTTAATAAATTCTTTGGGAACATCGGATCCGATGTCGAGTTACTCTCCCAAGTGGGAAATAAAAATGTTTGGTGAAGATGGACCAACAATAACAAGCGCCACTGAATATCTGGAGACCAGCCTACAGACTCTAAGGGTACCGCAAATTGATATCACATGTGAGTTTAAAACGACTATCGCTAGCGAGACTGGAGAGTCGATTATTGGTGAAGATCCGAACTTATCATCAACATTAAAAGGCAACGGTACTTATATCGCCGTACAACCAAGAACAGTTTTAATGCAAGTGCTTGAAAAGTATTCTGTTTTCGAAAAAGAGAATTTTGACATTGAGGTATACATAAAAGATACGATACCGATTAAATCAGGCCCTGATATTGAAGAATGGACGCCTTTGGAGTTTAAAAAGAAGACATCTAGGATTGTTGATGGCGTTTTGGTTGACGAGCCAACTGAAAAGTGTCTAGACCTCGATGCGACAAATGTTGAATATTATTTTGACATTTTTGTCGACGGCGAGGTTAACGAAGTAACATTGGAAGGCATTTCAGATTCGCTCAAGACTCAAAGTATGTATCTCAACCCGACCAGCAAATCTACATCTGGTGCTGCATTTGAAATCGCGGATATTTATTCTCAAGTTGTACCAGACGATGCGTGTTCTCTTATTGAAGAAGAATGTAAACCCACGGAATGACTATTTATATTAGGAGACAAATATTATGAAACTGGCTAGCGATGCATCCCTGACGCCCGTTCTTGGTACTATTGAGTTTGATTTGGATGAAGATCAAGATCTGCAACGCGTGGGAAGTGAAGACGACATCACTGCCGGTTCCAGCCGGCAGATTGAGGCCGAATATGAACTGTCTTCGGGTTCGCAAAATAGTCGCTCTGATATTTTGGTTGATGTTGTTATGGTGTGCACTCGCAGCACCGGCAAACTTGGCGGATTAGCATCACCCAATATACTTGACACGATTATCAATGAAGATTTTGGTACTATAGGCGAAGATTATATGAAAACAACATTTTCCATTAATAGTACAGGAAATAAATTTAGGGCATCATTCACTCTTCCTCCCGAAAAAGATAATGTAACTATGATATCTTATTCTTATGTTGATCTATCGGAAACAAATCGAAGGCTTGGCACGAATTATTCTAACAAAAAACGCATTCTCGGGTTTTCTTCTGATTCAATAGTTTCTGCTGGAAAAGTAAATAGAAAAGTTAAGCTCAAGCCTTCTCCGGTTGCAGGAAGTGGAAAAACTTCCAACAATTCCGGCCATGATCATGAATATACATTAGATGCAAGCTTAAGCGGAACAGCGCTGGAAGCATGCTCTCCAGATGGAACATGTCATACTCATAAAATTGTAAAAGGAACAGTTCTCCCTGCCACTGGCGCCACCGGTCGACATTCGCATTCCTTGCCGGTCTCAACAGGAAGCCGCCGCTCTATCCCAAATATTAAAATAAAAGATCTCGCCGCAGTAAGAAAGCTTTCGCGGATCGATGCATCTCTTGTTCCAGCTTCATCAGAGCAGCTATCTAATCCGTTGATGGAATTTGGTGTGTCCCGCGACAAAAATGGAGATGCAAGCTTTATATTCGATTTTAGTGTCGAGGATGCTTTGAGGCATTCAGTCCTTGGGTCGATATTTTCCAGGCCGCTCACCGCTTCCGTGAAGAGAGATATTTTATCTAACGCACGAATTATTGACCTTAAGGTGCAGAGAACGAGGAGAGATGTTGTTTCTGGACCGGTGGCCACAGTTGTGACAGCGACCCAGAAGTTGGCAGGTTCGTCTCTTGAGAGGAATATCAGAAAACATAGAGACGGGGAAGCCATGGATGCGATAAAAACAGGGATGATATCAGAAAGAGAGACGGGATCCGAGGAGCTAAGGACATTTAGCGGAAAGGACTATTCTTTTCCTTTGAGAGGAGAACATGAATACACAGTGAAAATATTGTTGGCAGATGCTGTGGTTATTTACCTTAGAAAAAAAATGTCCGGACTTGAGGGGGCCCTAACCATCGCCGGCCGCTGGCTCTCAGAGCTTTCAGTTTTTACTTACTCAGACCAGTCAAGTATGTCCTTTTCTTCTGCTGGATCTAGGGCAATAAGTCGGAAATATCGAGATGGAAATACTCCAATCGAGATGGCTCTGGCGATATATGCAGAGATAGCTGGAGATATTTTTGGAGTCTCTAGTGCGTCAAATATAATAAATATTATGTACCCTATGATAAATTCTGTTACTGGAAGCTATTCAGGCACCATATCAGTGATTCGCGCTATGGAATCTTTGCTCAATAAGATGCACAACCTCTTGGGACAACATATTGCCTCCGGACAAACAAGCACAGAACAAGGAGTATCGCCTGGTTTTGGTGGACTGGAAAAAGGAGTGCTAGAATTTAAAAAAACATTTAGCAATACATTAAAAGTATCGACTCCTCCCGGCCATGGATATGGGTTTGCCACGGGAGATTCATCGGCCGATGGCGTCAATACATTAACAAGGAAAGCGTATGATAGGCTGGCAAAAGAAGAAGTTGACAAGTTTTCTAATAACCTTAAGGCCGATACTCCTTCTGAATTTAACGATGCAAACATTTCTAAAACAAAAATAAATGCATTGACTAACCTGAAGACAACTATGCCATTCTATTTCACTCCATCCTCCATTGGTACCGCCACGGGAGAAGTTTTAAATTTATCAACCATGGCAGATAAATGGAATGAAGGCCTGAGTACTGAAGCTGTTTCCAAACTCCGCGCCAGCGAATATGAATCATCAACAAGCAACTCCAGCCTGTCTGGTCTTTTGGGAGAAATTGGCATAACATGTGAATTTTTCAGCAACAAAAATAGAAGAAAATCATCGCATGAAGCTGGAACATTTTTCGTAGATTCTGTGGACGATGGGGCGCTATTCTTGCCAACAGATGGCTTTGCCTCTAAAAACATAAGCATAGAGCTAGAAAGCGACTTTGACAAAGATACAGAAGAGACAAATCGAATCATATCGGCGCTGTTCCCTGTTCTAGTCGCTAGCGAGAAAGGGCCACAGCGCTCTTTAAATTTGAATTTATTCGATGTCTCCAGCAAGGATAATAAGATTAAATCCATGACCCCTAGGGAGTTGAAGGCCCTCCCGGCTCAAATAAAGTCATTGGTTTTGTCTAGATCAAACAGTATATCTCAAAATTGGCTTGACGGAGAAGTTTTTAATGAGAGCTTGTTCGATACCGTTTATAACTCTATAGTGGAAGTACAAACTCTTTCCTATAAAAAGGATTCTAATGGTAACAGAACAATTTCTGAGTGGTCTCCTTTAAGTTCTGCTGAATTGAGGCAGGCAGCCAAGAGGCCTCTTCGTTGCAGGATAGTTAAATATTCAAATGCAAGACTGGGAATAGAACAAAAAGAAGATTTAAATGCTCCTATTTTAAGCAGCCAATTCATAATATCTGATCTTAAAGTTTCTAAGTCTCGCCGCAGCAGCAATAACTCAACGGCGCAACAAAAAAATCAGGAAATAAAAAGATTGAATAATATAATCAGGAATGATACCGGCACTGCTGGGTCGCCTGTTGCAACTCAAGCCAGAACTTCTATTTCTACTGGCCGCACCCCCGCTCGCCGACCGGGGCGCGGCAGAATGACAGGGGGCGGATACTAATATGGGCGACAAAAACATTAAAGGATATGGAGAGATATATTCATTTTGGGATAAAGATATATCCTACGGGCAAGTTGATAACTTCCGGATGTCTTTGAATGCATATTGGACTGGGGAGGAGTTCGGTTTTGTTTATGGGTACCCGACAATCCTCGAAGAGGACATCCCATATCATGTTGAGTATGGTCCATCCATAGTCACTACTGGGTTTGCGCCTGGCGATTTGTCCGATACCGGCTTGGCGCCATATGTTATGCATCACCAGCAAGTGAGGTTGACATCTAAGGACGCGTTTCCAACTCTGCTTTTATGGGAGGGCCCTCCGGAGGAGAGTGGAGAGGTCGCATCTTACCAGTCCGCCGTTGAGAATGCCGTCAATGTTGGCGGCGAAGTCTTCTATCATATTGCCGAGGGCCCTAAAGTCGTTCTTTCTGCCATCAAGGCCGCGGCCCCC
>Ga0098061_1000612_pt1 | contig 17236 bp, 10 predicted proteins | sample 22_taG_FD_92579 | JGI IMG/M metagenome (GOLD analysis project Ga0098061, IMG submission 92579) | Marine viral communities from the Subarctic Pacific Ocean - 22_ETSP_OMZ_AT15343 metaG | ecosystem: Environmental > Aquatic > Marine > Oceanic | place: Subarctic Pacific Ocean | collected 2015-01-20
AAAGAAATACTTGACTGTTGTGATTTAAAGAATACTTTTATACTTAGTTCTGATGATACTGCATTTGCTGGAGATATAAAGGATATTGCCCAAGCATCACTTGATGGAGAACCAACAACAGCTGATGAACATAATGTTGTTCGCATATCTGATGTAAATAAAGAAATAGCTGAAGAATGGAATAGAGACAGGGAAGAAAAGATAAAAAAGAAAGCTAATATGATTCAATCAATAGGATACAGAGGCGAAGAATGAAAATTTGTCCTTGTTGTGGTTATAGCGATGAACCTAATTATAACCCATCTAAAGGAATTCAAAAATTAAGAAGTAGAAGATCAAGACATACTAAAAATTTACTTAGACGAGTAGTTAATTTTATACAAACAAATATACCAAGTGATAATAATTTAATAAAAGAATATTACTTTTATCAGGGAATTTCTAAAATAGAAGATGAAATTGTAGACTGGGCTATTTCAAGATATTTGGAAAATAAAACACCAGTATTTAGTGGTAAAGGATTCAAATATTTGGCTGCTGTGATTAATAATCATCACAAAAATAGAGATACAGTCAGTAATAATGAACGATTATTGAGAGGAAAGCCACCTTCAGTAGTTGAAATAAAGGAGGACTAATGTTAACAGATACATTATTTCCAGTAAAAGAAGTGCCAGTTATGTACGATCATGGTTTTGAAAATGATGAATCAGTAGATGCAGGTTACAAATTGATAGTAAGAGAAGATAATAATAAAATACTAAGTTGCATGACAAGTGATTACAAAGTAGTGACAAATAAAGAAATCATTGATACAGCTGTCCCAATTCTAGAAAAACATAAAGCAAAATTAAAAGAATCTATATCTTTTGGTAATGGAGAAAGATCAATATGGAAATGGGTAATACCAGATAAGAAAATAAAAATAGCTGATAATGATGAATTAAATCCTGAAATTATTATTAAAAATAGTTATGATGGAAGCTTACAAGTTCATGTGCTTGCTGGTGCTTTTAGATTAGTATGCAGTAATGGTCTTGTTATAGGAGTAACTCTTGGACAATCAAATATGAAACATAATTATAATAATAAAAATCTAGATAAATTAGATGAAGCAATAGAACTTACAATAGATAGAAGTATGAAAATTGGAGATGAAATGGAAATGCTTGTAGAAACTAAATTAAAAGACACAGATATAATGAAACTTGTTAATTTATTTCCAAGTCAAATGTCAGAATATCTTGTAGAATATCTTATTGCCAACAAACCAACAGATTATTGGGGATTATTAAATACAGCAACATATCTTGCATCACATAAAATGAATAGATATTATAAATCAACTCATAATTTAGAAAAAGAAATATTTCCTAATATTCAAAAGTGGGCAGCCAAAGCTGCTGCGTAAAAAAATGGATATAGATACAATAGAAGAATACCAAACAGATTGGCAATATGATGAAATGAAAGAAGATGTATTTGAATACTTAGAAGAATTAAGAGAATCTGGTGAAATTAATATGTTTGAAGCAATTAGTTATATTGAAGAAACTTTTGAAATTAGTAGAAATATGGCTAGAAAATTCTTAATAGATTGGATGGAAAGTTATAACGATGCCTGATCCTAGATGGTATGAATGTCCAGTAATCATTCCTTACATGGGAGGTAAATTTGAGTTAGGTAGAAAACTTATCCCAATGATACCTCCTCATGTGAGATATATTGAAGTATTTCTTGGTGGTGGGAGTATATTTTTTAGAAAAAGAAAAGCTGAATTGAATGTCCTGAATGATAAGCATAATGATTTAATTAATTTGTATCTGTCAGTAATGCATTATTATGAAATATTTATCCATGATTGTGAATCTTTATTGAAAAGTCGAACATTATATGATGCATTTAAAGATGAGTTAAAGGAAGAGATTAAGTACAAAGATATGCCATATCCCTTAAGAGCAGCAAAATACTTCTATGTAATAAAGAATGCCTTTAATGTAAACTTTCATAACCCTATATCAAAAGAAGCTGAATGGAATGAGAAAATGTGGAACTGTTTAGATTTAAGTAAAAAGAAATTACAAGATACTATGATAGAAAATTTAGATTTCAGAGAATTGTTTCATAGATACCCTCCTAGAAAAGATGATTTTTGGTATCTTGATCCTCCTTATGTTGTAGCAGGTGAAAGAGGTGACTATTATGTCCATTCTTTAAATATGGATGACCATGAAGCATTATTTGAAATGTGTAAAAAGATAGATAATGAAGGTGGAAAGTTTATGGTTTCTTATGATGACCATGCTGTAATAAATGATATGTATAAAGATTTTGCAATTATGAGAATTCCTATAAAATATTCTGGACAATTACATAATAAAAACTATAAAAATGAATTAGTTATAATGAATTACGAACCCATAAACACACAGGAGCAATTATGGAAACCCCAATAAAAGTATATCCTCATTCTAAAGAATCTGAAGAAGAGGTATTAGGTTCTATATTGATTGATGGAAGTATTGTATTTGAAAAATGTAATGCATGGATAAGAAATTCAAATGCTTTTTATTCTTCAAATAATAAAATTATATGGGAAGTCATGTCAAATATGCACAGAAATGGAGAAACAATAGATATGATTACAGTAGGAGATAAGATAAAAGACCATGATTCATATTCAGAAGATGGATTATCATTGTTTTTTATTTCTGGTCTTCCAGAATGTGTCCCTACAACAGCAAATGCAGAAAATTATGCAAGAATTGTTTGGGAAAAATATATTAAGAGACAATCAATAAAATCAGCTTATGAATTATATAATACAGGCTTTGATAGTAAAGATGAAAAAATAGAAACATTGCTACATTCACATTCTCAATTAATAAGTGAACTTCTTGAAATAGCTCCAAGCAGAAAGAAAGAAATTGGTCCAATGATTAATGAAGCTATAGAGACATTAAAAACTGGTAAAAATATTATACCATTTGGCTATCCGCAGCTTGATAACATAGCAGGAGGAATGACTCGTAAGGAGGTTACAGTGATAGGAGGGCGACCTGGACACGGAAAGACGACCCTAGCTATCAATATTGTAAACAGTTTGATAGTGCAAGGATACAGAGTAATGGTTTTTAACAGAGAAATGTCTAATATTGAAATGATAAAGAAATTTATGATAATGGAAAGTAGAGATTTAAAATATGAAGACTTAAGAGTAGGCGATATTGAAGAAGGAAGATTGCAAATAATAGAAATGATGGCAGATTCTTTAAAAGAGAAATTGAAAAATCTTATAATGTATGATGACATACGCACATTAGATGATGCTATGCGTGAAATACAAAGAGAAAAGCCAGATATTGTAATTGATGACTATATACAATTGATTAAAGTTAATAATAAAAGAAATAAAGACAGAAGATTTGAAATAGAAGAAATATTAACTGAATATAAATGGGTATGCAAAAAAGAAAATTGTTCAGCTATATTAGTATCTCAATTAAACAGGGAAATTGAAAAGAGAATAGAGCCTAGACCTAGATTAGCAGATTTTGCAGAAAGTGGAACAATAGAACAAACAGCAGAAACAGCATTATTAGTATTTTATGGATATAATTTTAATGATGATAAATATAACAGACATGAAATAGAAATTATTTGTGATAAGGCAAGATATGGAAAAGTAGGAACTTATGTTATGGGATTTAATGGAAGTAAATGTAAATTTTATGGTTCTGTTGATGATGCTAGAAGAGAAATATTAGATGATAAAAATAGAAATAAAACCAAGATTGATCGAAGTAGAGCATTGCCAAATGTGTCAAAAGCCTTTTAATGAAAAATATGTTTATGAATATCATTCAACTCTCAGTGACACAAAAATCAATATCTGTCATAAGTGTGCAATAAGAGAATATTATGGAACAAAATACACACACGGTAAGAAATGGAAAAAAGAAAAAAAGGAAGGTAAATTATTTGGAAAAGATGATAATAGGAATTGATCCAGGAAAATCTGGTGGAATAGCTTGGATATATGAGGATGGATTAGTTAATTGCAAAAATTGCCCAGATGATACAAAACAAATGGCTGATTTGATAAGGAGTTTACAGAAAAATAATAATAAAATCATTTGTTATTTAGAATCAGTTCACGCTTTTCCGACAGACGGGAGAAGTTCAGCGTTTAAATTTGGAATGAATTTCGGAATGTGGCAAGGAATACTAAGTTCTTTTAATATAGAAGTTGTGCTTGTAACCCCACAAAAATGGCAAAAGCATTTTGGCGATTTGCCTAAAAACAAAAAGGAACGAAAAAACATGATAAAACAAATAGCATCTGAATTAAGTGGCTTAAAAGCTACACTTAAAACAGCTGATGCAATATGTATCACATACTATGGTAAGGCAAATGTTACCCAGATTAATTAAAAGTGGTGGAAATCAAAATTTAGGATTTCATTGGATAGCGACAGAAGTTCATGATTTAAAAACACAAAATGATATTAAAATCAATTTATATCCAGTATCATTAACAATAACAAGTGTCAGTAATGAAAGATTTTCAATTGGAATTGGAATATTTAAATATACTATAAATTTGGAATTTGTTTGGTATGGATAAAATTGATTTACTAACTGATGCTACAAGAAAATTAAAAGATATAATGTCAATGTTAAAAACATCAATACAAGAATTAGAAAGTTTAATAAAAATTATGAAAAAATGGGATTAAGAAATAGAATCTGTAAAATCAGCAATACTAAAACCAGCACGAAGCATAGTGCCTAAAAAGACAGGAATGAGGAGGATGCCTATTCCTCGGAGTAAATCGTCTTCCTCATCTCCTCCAGATTGAGCAAATGCTGCCCATATCACCGTTCTCATTGCAAGACCAACAGCTGGATTCTCAGCACCTCTTAACAAACCATATGATTCTACACTCATTGACCTCATAAACCATCCGAAAAATGGTATCATAGAAGCAAAACTTGCTATTAATGATGCTGCCATTCTAGTTGAAAGAAGTCTAGCCATTGCGAGGGCTTCATGGTCTAAGCTTTTATCAGCAGGGTCATAAGGCTTGCTAAGTTTACCAGTTTCAATTACTGCCTTTACTATTCTTTGCATCCCATCCACATTACTATAATTACCATCTGTAAAATTCTTCCATACATTATAATCATGAATTATCTGCAAAGTTGGATATTGTTTATATTGAAATACATTTCTTCCAAAACCATTAAATCCTTCACCTATATGAGGAGGTGTCATACCAAATTGATTTGAATATACTCCGTCCCTTCCAATTTTAATTGCTCTATCTGTCAAGAATGGGGAAATGTCTCCTTTCCCATCTCCTTGTAAATACCTACCTTTTCCAAGAAGTCCTTGCGACTGTGCATATAACATTGAAGTTATTACTGAACGCTTTCTAAGTTTTTCCTCTGTACCTGTAAAAGTAAATACATCTTTACCAGCTGGTAACCACCATGTCAGTTTCCAACTAACCATTCGTTTTAATTCAGCATCAGCAACATCGCCTATAAGTTTTTTAAATCTTTGTTTAATTAATTTTTCTGTTTGATTTTCATCCATTGCAAAAATATCATAAAACACCCCAGCTTTTTCTCTCATGGTTGCATCTGAGAGCCCTTTTCTTAAATTATTAGCCTCTCTTAACTCTCTTATTTCAGCTGTCCCTTTTCCTTTACCATGTCTTTGCTCTAACATAGCGAGAAAATCATCAATTTCTTTATGATTGCTTATATCATTAATAAATTTATCTCTTCCCATACTTAGTAATTTCATAAATCTATATAGATTTTTTGTAGGGATAGGAATGCCTCCAATATTATAAATTCCAGCATCCGTGCCTTTTACATCACCTCCCTGAAGCATAATATCTTGAAATATTGATAAAACATTCAATACACCAGTTTTTTCAATTACTTTTTCCCATTGTTTGTCCTCTTTTAAAAGCTTATCCCCCTGAGTAGTAATATGCCATCCTACTTTAACAAAATCATTAATCATTTGAGTTTGGTTGACAAAAGCACCACCTGAACCTAAATGATACATTGTCATTGGGGCAGTCATCCATTTCGTAAGTCTCTCTGCCGATTCCCCATCCCATTCAATACCAGTTGCCCTTCCTAATGATGAATTATTTAGCTTCTCAGCCATATCATCATAACTGGTTTCATTTCCAAACATTGTAATTGCTCTTGAACCAGTATCCCCAAGCCCTATTTTAACTCTATTGACCATATAGTCTAAAGCACCATCAACATGACCCTGACCATATTCTGCTGTTTCATGCACCATATTCATTTGGTGTACACCTTTCATCATTTCAATAATTAATTCATTTCTATTGATAGTATTAAAAGTATGATTGAAATAATCACTCATTGCAAACTGGTCTTTTCTAATTTTAGTTGGGTCTGTCCATGCAGTAATATGTTTTAAATGATGAACTCTGTTTACATCATATATCTTACTATCAAAATCTTTTTCACCAGACATCTGATCTCTTACTTGTTCCAAGTGAGAAAGTCCTTCTTTATATATTTCTACTTGTTTACGAGCTTCATCAGTATCGACATTTGAAAATTCAGTAATCTTTTGTTTTATTTTTAATATTTGTGATGGAATCTGCTCAAAAACAATTGAATTTGTATTATATAAACTAGGCATATAATTTTCTGCCTTCTTTTGCATATATATATGAGGCATCTTTAAATCACCAGTACGTTCATCTCTAACCAAACTAGATTCCAGCCCACCAGTATTATACAATTTATTAAAGTATTCATCAATTGCATCATCATCTTTCCCCATTTCTGACAGCTGCTTTCTTATAGCTGTATCCCATTTTTTTCTTTCATTAGTCATTTTTGTTGTTCTTGCAGACATCTCTGCCCACATTCTTGTTAAAATAGAACGCTGTTCAGCAAGGGATTCCCATATTCCTCCTTCAGTGGTCATTATATCTTTATTTGGGGGATTTTCCATAACTTTAAAATTTATAAATTGCTTTTTTGAACTCCCTTGAATATTTATTGTTTCCCCAGTGCCTTTTTCTTTGCCCTGATGCGCTCCAAAATCATTATATTCATCAGTCCTCATAAAATGACCAAGATTATTTTCCATTTTTAATGCAGTTTTTATTTCATTTATATCATAGTCAATAGCTTCTTTCCCCTCAGATTCCACCATTTTCACACCATCATCAGTCTCAACTTCCTCTAAAATACTTATTATGTTTTGACCTACAAAATTGACCTTATCTGATTCATTTTCAAAAACTCTTTTACCAGCTTCAAATCTCTGTTTATCTAATAAATAAGCATTATATTGCTCTCCTTGTGCATTCCCTTCTCCCTGTTTAATCATCACCCATCTGTATTCCCATGTAGTATTATTTTCATCTGTATGTATTGACGTATTTACTCCTGGGACTCTCCAATTCCCATCTTTCCTTTCCCTGTAATAAACCATTTGTTTCAATTTCTGTTTCAATTTTTCTTGGTCTTCTTTCCAATTTGGATTTGTTGGATTCATTAATTGTGGAATAACTTTTCTCATTTGACCACTACCAAGTTCAAATAAAAGTTCATTTACATATTTATCTGCTAGCAATTCCTTTATATCTGTATCACTTTCATGGACTTCATCTTTTTCATAAAACTCAATTTCTTGGAATTCAGCGTCTTGCTTAACAGCATAATAGCCTTCTCTTCCGTGTACCTTCCCTTCTTTCAGTATAGTTAATGGCTCATTAGTTAATTTTTGACTTACTCCATTTAAACCTTTATATCTAACATTACCATTGGAATCTGTGTATCTTCCCGCCATAACTGAATTGTTTATATTAAAAATTTTCTCAGTAGTGAATTCAGTTATATTAGCTGATGCTAAATTCATAACAATTTTACCGAGTCTTTCTTGAATGGATGACATTGGTATGCTAAATTCATGAGCATCTGAAACTCCAACGTCTGAGAGAATTTTAACCTTATTTATTACTTTATTAATAATGCCAAAATCATCTGCCCAAGATGCAACAATTCCTGGGGTCGCTGCAAAAAGTGCATAAGTTGGAATCTTTCTAATCTTTTTAAGATGTTCCCTCTTTTTGATAATTCTATCTACAAGACCAATTGCAGATTTCATAGTTCTAGGTCCAATTTGCATAGTAACTGGATTAATATGACCTTTTAAACGCAATGCAAAAATAGATTTCCAGTCATTCATAATTTCTTGAGGATTCACAATCCTCTCATCAAATCCAACCGTATCAGCTGAATTTATAGTATAATTTCTTATTTTGTCATAAAGTTCATTATGTTCATTAAGTTTTCTCTGCTCTCTAAGAAATTCCTTCTTTAATTTTTTTAATTTTTTTGTTCTTAAATGAGCAGGCTTTAACTTTTCATGCATATAGCTATCTTCAGCATCTTGCATAGCCTGTGGATTTGGGAATCCTATCATATCTCCAATTGCAGAATCTAGTTGGGCATCAAACCTGAATCTGCGCATTGCTTCATCTTTATTTGCTGCGTCTAAATCTAATCTACAGTCAGCCATTATTTAACCACATGGTTTAGTTTTTTCATCTTTGGGGTCCATGATATTATATACATTTTGTAACCAAGCTTTATATCCACCTGGACGACCAGCTTCTTTTCTTAAATACTCAGGTTTTAATACATCAGTTTCTTCGCCTTTTAATAATGCTTCTTTACGAGTATGCAATTTAGTATATATTTTATTTTCCTGATTGATCTTTGCTCTTCTTATTAATTCGTCTTGAGAAAGATGACCCTCTCTTAATGCCTTACCATATTCTTTCAAATAAACTTTTACAATACTATTATCTTGAATCCTTAATGGTAAGAATTTCAGTGCATATATATCATGTCCAGCCCCAACAAGAGACATATATGTAAATAATTTTTGAGATTCAATATTCATTTTGTCATACATAGGAATAAAATAATCAGCAAATTCAATAAATGCTTCGTTCATATCAGACCTTACTGCATCCATATTATGAGTTTCATCTTTTAAGACTCTCCATAAATCTATTAAGCTTGTTTCAGTCTTTCCCTCTCTGTTTGTAGCTAAGAGTGTTCCAAGTTTACTGCCTTTAAGTGTAGAAATCTCTATTTTTCCAGTTAAAAGATTCCTAGCTGCGTTGTAATCAAATAATTTATCTCTGTCGGAGAAAGTATCATGCAAACTTTGTATAACTCTATTGTCTTGCATATTCTGCAATGCCATTACATGAACAGTTTTTTTAATTGAAGTATTATGAAATATATTATACAAGGGACTTGATTTAACTTTATCACCAACATTCATTAGTAAAATTTCTGTTGGAGTGAGGTTATTTTCCATTTTTAAATCTATTTTGGCATGCCCTTTATAACCAAAACTTTTTGTAGTCCATGCATTTTTCCACGAAGACTCATGTTCTGCATTAAATCTATCCGAATATTCAGCATCACTTAAAGTGCCTTTAACATTTGCTTTTTTAAGTTCGCTGTCAGGTAAAACCTTATCCATCATTCTTCTAAACAAACTTTGACTTTGTGCTATGGAAATAGGATAATCAGCTTGTAAACCAGTAGCTGTTCTTCCCCCTCTATGTTTACTCATATTTTGATTAGAATAAATACCACCAGCAGTTCTAATATCTGCTTTACTTAGTACTCTCTCAGAGCCATCATCATTTACTGCTTCAAACATTTTACTAATCATAAAATTGAAATTATCTAGTCCAGAATTTGCTACAATATTAGACCATGCATGATATTTAGTTCCATCAACAGCCATCTGAAATAAAATACTAAACTCATGTCCCTTAGTAGTCTCTAAATACAAAACACCCTCTTCTTCGGAAATTGTACCATCTTCATTTCGTTGAACTGGTAAGTACAGCAGTCCCTTTACTGGGTCAGGAGACACTATTCTATCTCCATTTTCATAAATTTTATTTATTAAATCACCACCATCTTTATTAAGCATAGTAAGATCAAGGGGGCGATAATTCATTACTGTTTTAGCTGATGGGTCTGTAACTCTTATGACATAATCAGCCGTAACCGATTCTCCTTTTTCATTTTTAACATAAGGTCTTGCTTCAACTTTTTTATGAAACAACTGAGACATAATATTACGAGCATTTGTCATTACACCAACTGCTCCATCGGAATTAGAATTCCTTTTAATTTCGCTAAAAACATTACTTCTAGATAGGACAGTTGTTCCTTCTAAATTTGGGTCAACATCTGCCTTTGGTCCAAACATATCTACATGAACTGTTTTATCCCATTTATTAAATAATTCACTATTTTGCCATCCTAACATAATATCTGCGTGGTCTGCTGTAATAAACTCAATCTGACCTTTATCACCATCCCAATCACCATCTAATACATTGTCTACATCATCCTGAGTCATCATAAATGTTTCGCCATGAGTTGCAGTTACTTTTCCATTATTGTCAGTTTGAACAACAATTTTATGAAGTCTTCTTGTGACTGGACCAGTTATTTTAGCAATTGGATTTCTATGAATTAGAACATATTGAGGAGACTCTTCAAGAAAATCATTCATTAATTGTATTTGTTTGCTATAACCTATATCTCCCCACTTCTTCTCAATCATTTTCCTATCTGTATTGCTCCAAACCTTAACTATTTGATTATTATCAATTCTACCTCGATTGTTTAAACCGACTCCCATAAATTTAGCCATTTCCCTCTCGACATATTGTGTTGCCATGTCATTTCCAGCAGAAACAAATACTCCTTTCTCATTCCTCTCTGTATCCATCTCTTCAATACCAAGATTTGTTGCGTGTTTAAGGTAGAGATTAGTTGAATTTCTTTCCCAACTTCTAGCTTTATAAATACCATTTCTTATAATTCTAGAATTGATGACGGGAAGCAAGTGGGTTATAATAACATCATGGAACATTCCCAATCCACTTTCATCAATCAAATCTATATAATCTTCTAATTCAGTAGGAATTTCCCCATCTTCCTTTGCTTTATCAACAAAAGCCTTTAATTTTGAAGGATCACTGTAAAATTCTTTTATAGTATCAGTATAATGATTGACAACATCAACATATCTTCCCTGTATAGTACTAAGGAGTTTATCTACTTCCTTATGTGTAGAACCAGCTGCTAAAAGTAATTCACCAAGAGGAATAGGATGTGATGCACTAAATTTACTTCTATCTGCTACTTGGGTAACTGCAATGGAACTTTCATTTATATCATGTATTGTATTGTATCCATCTACATATTCACCTTCACCAAAAGCTTTTGTTTTTTGTTCAACACTTGCGTATTTACCAAATGTCATTTTTGCTTCATTGTCAGATGCTATCATATCAAATTCATTACCAGCTGCGTCTTCCCAAAATGATAAATTATCTCTCGTAACAAGTTGAGCAATCATATTACCATTATTATCTTCTATAATCATACCATCATAAGCTGTGAACATCATATGTTTCATACCTATATAATCAACAGAATGAGCTTCATTTTGTTTACCAACAATGTCCCTTTGTCTAATAAAAGTTTTTAATTGATCTAATGCATTTCCATGCCCAAGAGCATTTGACATTGCTTTCATAATACCAGAACCAGTAAATGTTGAACCATCTACCTTCTTATATTGAATTCTGTCTCCTGGCAATTTATCATTTCTAATCCATGTATTCTCAGAATCTATAATCATTAATCTTCCCTTTCTTCCAAGAATTTTTTCCATCCCCACAGGAGTTGGACCTTCTGCCATATTAATACTAAGCCTTATCATACTATCAGTAGCACTTTTCTCATACATAAAATAATCTGGAGTTCTTACATTCTGCCAAAATCTAAGTTGCGCAAGAGATTGAGACATTGGGGTATTCCAATAAATCAATTTAGCTATTTCACCCTCCAAACCATCAATTACTTGCGACATAGTTAAATCTGTATTTTCTGTTTCAGCTATTTTACTAAGAATATATTTTCCCCATCCCATTTTTGTAATAGGATCAAGTTCTTTACCTTCAGCTAATAATTTTGCCTCAGATTCTCTAAGTTTATTTACCCCAGATTCCTCCATCATAATATCATGATGTTCTTGTCTAATTAAATTATTAGAAAGAGCATCGTCCAATATAGATTCAAATTTAGCCCTAGTCATAGAAAGAGGGTGCTCTCTAGCAACAGTTGAAACAACAGCGGAATTGTCACCAAGTTTAGTCCCAACAACACTTACTAGAGAATGACCATTTAAACCTTCTGTCCCTAAATTTATTAATTCTTGTTGTACCCATAACTTGACTGTCTGGGGGTCAGTACCGAGGAGTGGATTCTGTTCATAGAGTGCTATCTGTTTCATAGCCTTTGCTTTTATTCTCTCCACACTTTTCCAAATCTCCTGCGCATAAGCATCTTTATGTTTATCTTGAATATTTTTTAAATCTGACATTTTCAATTCTTTTGAAGCACTTTTATAAAAATAAGTATCGGGTTCATTCATTTTTTCTATTGTATGTCTTTTCATTATCTGCTTAATGGGAAGCCTTATAAGTCTTTGATTATGCTGACCCTCTAATTGGTCTGCTTCTATAAAATTCATAGTATAATTTTCTGGGAACTTTTTATTATTTATCTTGTCGTCAGCACCTCTTGTAGAAATACCCTCATTTGTATTTAATACATACTCTTGATATATTCTTCTGTCATCACCTTGCTTACTATTGTCCCCTTTTACCCAGCCTGGAATTCTTCTTTTTGCCTTTACAAAATCATTTGCAATTAATTTTCTTTGTCTTGGAGTTAATTTATTAATGTCTCTTACATATGGACTTATTTTTTTAGCCCATTCAAAAAGCTCTTCTGTATAGCTATCTATATTCTCATGCCTTTTTGCCATATCGATGAGTTCGGGATAATGTTTAGATTTTTCAAGATAAACACCAAGAATTTTACTATACATCATCGTTATATGGACAGAAGTTGGCATTTCCTTTAATGATTTACTCTTTTCTTCCCCATGCGCCCCATCTTCACCTCCTACATCATCATCAGACAAATCTGTATTATTTGCTTCATCAAATAATTTCGTTTCAAAAAATTCACCCCCAATCAGTACATCATCTGCAAGAAACCTACCTTTAAAAAATTCTTCAGCAATGAAATTCTTAACTTCTTCTTTTTCTTTAAGGTCTAGTTTGCCAAACATCCTCTTTAATTTTTTAATCCAATGGTTAAGCCAATTTTTCATACGTTGGTAACTGTGTTGAGATTTCATCCTATTAGCATAATATTCTCCTATCGCCTGTACCAAGTTTTCTTCTGAGCCCCACAGTTCTATACCTTTTTTAATAATAGGGTCTTCACGAAGCATTTTAACATAAAGATGAGCATATTCATGTGGAAGTAAATCCAGAGTTCCACCAGAAGTAGCCCATCCAACCATTCTATCCATTGCAAAACCCATAATTTTCACACCATGTTCATCAATCATTTCCGTAAAGGTTACTTGGTCTATAAATGGAAAATGTTTTTTAAGCCTTTTGTATATTTTCTCTGCGACTACTGGGTCAGAATCCATTAACGGCATTGAAGACTGTCCCTCTTTTTGATAATCCACAGATTCATCACCATCATTTTTATCTCTTTTCCTCATGTTCTGCTTTATTCTATTTATTTCTGCATCTTCCTCAGTTCTATTAGCAGCCTTATCTGCCATTGTTTGAAGTTCTTCCTGTGTCATTGATGTAGTAAGACCTTTTATTTCCCCTCCATCAAACTCAGGCGATAATCCAAGTTTCCTAGCAGCTTCAAGTATTTGAGATGGGTCTAATTGATTAAACATTTCAGCAGTATTCTCTAACTCAAGAGCAGTAGTAACGTCCCACCAATTTTCAAATCCTGCGTTTTCAGCTGTTTTACGTTTTTTAATTTGTATTTTCTTAGACTCTTTTTCTAATGACGGCTTAAAATCAACTCCCACTGGTAAAAACTTTTTCTGTTCTAGTCCATTTATAAACTCGCTGTCTGCATGGTAAATTAAATTCGCTTTTAATAATTTTTTTAAATGATAGTACATTTTATCTCTTGGGAAACCAACAGCCTTAGCTATTTCAAAAGTAGACATTGGCTTGGTTAGAGCTTTAATTATTTGCTGAACAAATGGCTTACTTTCTAACTTTAGCTTTTCTTCTGCTGCTTTTTGTTCTTCAAGAATTTTTAACGCCTTTTCAGAATCGGGTTCTCTTGCCAATTGTTGTTGTGTTGTATATGGCTTACCCTTTGTTCTTCCTTTAGAATCGTATTTTAAACCTTTTGGAATTGGATTTTCACCACGAACATAAATGTGTTTATCATCACCATATTTATGTTTTATAACATAATGGTCACCTTCTTTAGTAATCTCATCAGCAAAGTTGACACCACCTCCCTTTCCTTCTTTTATGCTCTTTAATTGCGCTTCAGCCTCTCCTAAGCTATCAACAACCCATACATCTTGGTTATCTTCTTTCCCAGTCCTAGTATCTTTAGACTTTATATTGGGATTTTCCATCATATCTACTTTAACATCATAAATAACATCTTCTTCTGGTGATACTTCGGGCGCAGCTTTTTTAGACGGAGGCAATGCAGGTGCTTTTTTACCTTTTTTTATAGCAGGACCTTCTACTGTTACACCTTTAGATGCATATACTTCCTGCATTGTTCTTTTGCCAGTGATTATATCATTTTCTTCTTCCTCTGTCAATGTAAAAGGGTCTGTTGGTTCGGCAGGTGGTTTTTGTAGTGAGATGCTTTCTTTTGCCTTTGCCTTTGCCTTTCTCTTTATTGGTTTCCATTGTCCAGATTCTTTTCCCTGTCTTTCATATCCATGATTACTAAGATATTCAGCAAGAGCCTTTTCACCAGTATTATACCACCCTTTTGATGAATCTAAAAATGCACCAGTATCCATTACAATAGTAGCACCTGCTTTAATTGCTTTATCAATATTTTTATAAGCACCTTGAAGTTTGTTATTTAAAGGGTTGACAGGTTCAAAAGAACCTTTTCTTCTTCCATTTGATGCAACAAATATTACATCATCACTAGTATAATTACCTGTATTGGCAGCCCCTTCTTCCCCATACATCTTTGCATACCTATCAGTAGATGAACCTTTTGAGCCTTGCCCTATAAATTGAGTAGCTATCTTAGTTTTTACCTGCTCTTTAGGAAGATACCCTGCTTTTTTAGCATTAGGGCTGATTACACTTGCAATCTTCTCAGTCATTCTCTTCATTAAGCCTTTTTTGACTGGAGCAGAAGGTTTTTTTGTTGCTAAAGCAGGTAATAAAATATCTTGAGATTTAGTATCCTGCCATTCTTCAAAAGCAGCATAATCAAATCCAGCGAATGTTTTGAAAGACGGAATTGGACTTCCATCATATAAAGTTGCGCCAGGAATTTTTCTTGATGATTCTAAAATTGCTGGATTATCAATCATCCCTCTAACAATCTTTTTATTTGGATATGTTTTTCTTATTTCATTAATTAGTTCTGTATTTGCCCCCTTCCTTCTACTTTCCTTACCAGTAAAACTGTATCTTATATATACTTCATCTGATTTTCCAAGTGGGTCAATTAATATATATGCATCTGGTTTATATGTATCGAATTTACCAGTTTTTACTTTCGCAGGATCAATCCACCCCCATCCCTCTGTTGCTCCCTGAGAACCTTTTATGCCACTGAGTTCACCTGCCCCAAGTTTATAAACATTCCCATGGTCAATTGCTTCAATGCCCGTTCTTTCTAATAACTCTTCACCATCTTTAAGGACCATTTGATTCCATTTAGACGACTCCTTATTTTTCCCCTGCTGCTTTCTCAATAAATGTATTCTATGTTTGTAATAATCGAGTTGTTTTACGTCAGACTCTACATCTCCTTCAGAAAATTTTGTATAGCGTTCAAGAGTTGGTTCATTTTCTTCTCGTCTCTTTAATTCTTGAGCTATATATTCCTTTTTTGTTAAATATTCAGTATGTTTTCCTTCAGATATTTCTTTCCTACGTGCTTCGACCTCCTTGGCTATATCTTCCTTTGACATTCCATCTTGCATTGCCCCTAATTCATCAAAGTTTTCAACAAATTTATATTTTTTACGCTTCTTATCCCAAGAGACAGAATATTGATAATCCTCCCCAATATAATCATCATTAGTTGTATTGGGCTTGCCAGATTTTATTTCATCTAATGCTCTTGATATGCTCGCAACAGTCTGAGCAGTTCTTTTCTTATATGACTTTAATTCTCTTTTAAATTGTTGAGTTCTTCTTTTTAGACTATGTTCTTTTAATTTTTCATTAAGTGACTGTTCTTTAGTATCATCTATTACTTCTACCTGATGGGCTGGTATATAAACTGGTCCCTTGACATTAGGTAATTGAATTCTATAAGTATTGCCGTCTTGTACAAAATTACCAGATTTTCCTTTATGTTTGCCTTCTAAAATCATCGCCATCTTTTTAGGTTCTTTTGTTGGTGTATCTGGGACAGATGGCTGTTGTCCAATTTGTGCTTGTATTTTAGCAATTGCTTTATCTACATATTGTGTATCACCTTTATTCTTAACTACCATCTCCCTATTCTTCAACAAACGATTCAATTGTCTTTCTAATGTTCCTGTATCCCGTTGTACATTTGGAGCATCTTCACCTTTTACTTTTTCATATATTTCTGTTTTTATACCCTTTATAGATAATTTACCTGTTGTTTTCTTCCCACTCATATCAAATGGTACATCAATGCCAAGAGCTTCAGCTACTTCATGTGTTAGTTTGGGAGTAAGGGCTTTTATTGCTTCAATTTTATGTTTATTGGAAGGTCTTCTCTGGATGCTTGCTAAAGCCTTTTTACCAGCTTTACTTCCCACATCGGGGGCGCCCGCTCTTCTATTTTCCAATGTATTAGATACATCAGATTTATCAGTAAAAGCAACTCTGAGAGCACTAACACCCTCAAAGGTTGTAGAGGCAGTTTTTATAGTATATACATCCATTCCATCTGCATCTTTTCCAGTAATTGCTATAATTGTCCCAGTTTCTTCTACTTTTTTGCCTTTAGTTGTTTGAGAGGAAAATGTTACAGTCTCTCCAACTGCTTCCTCATCTGAAAAATCGTACCACTCGGGGG
>Ga0098061_1000616_pt1 | contig 17215 bp, 19 predicted proteins | sample 22_taG_FD_92579 | JGI IMG/M metagenome (GOLD analysis project Ga0098061, IMG submission 92579) | Marine viral communities from the Subarctic Pacific Ocean - 22_ETSP_OMZ_AT15343 metaG | ecosystem: Environmental > Aquatic > Marine > Oceanic | place: Subarctic Pacific Ocean | collected 2015-01-20
ATAATTGCTTTGGCGACTATCGCCCAGGGCGGCTAGTTTCCATAATGTCTGGAACTTTGCAGTAGGCACCCATTCCCCTCCGCTCTCTTCGGCCATATTACACTGAATTCCCAGCGCGTCTGACGCAACTCGTGAAACTGTGGCATCATCAAGGGTTAAAGGCCACGCTTCATCGCCGGAACTGCCGGAGTTTTGCAGATCGGACAACACACTATACCAAGCGATACCACTCACATTCTTCTGCATCGGCGAAGAAGAACGAACAATCTGACCATTTTCTAATACACAGCAATCGCCCACTGTGATGTTCTCGTCATTACTATAATAGGGGTGTCCCTCCGTGAACAATCCCGCGGTGGTCTTCACACCGTTGAGGGTTGTAATGGTATTGGAAGCGCCGGATTCATAGATACGCATCACTTCGTTGCCGCCCACATCAATATTAAACCTTTCGCTGTTAGTAAATTTGTATTCTATAATTCCTTCGTCAATGTCTGAACTGTCTCCGAAAAAAATCCGGGCGCGGGACCCTCCAGATAACAAGCTGATGCCAGCATTTCCGCCAGACTCCACTACAACTTGAGAGTCAGCTGGGGCCCCTGCGGTGCTAGAGTCTCCATCCGTAACGTGAAGTTCTTTGGCCGACCATGGCGACGAGCCAATACCCACTGAGCTACCGCTTACTACTAAGATCTCGTCTCCTACTTCTAAGGGATAGGTGGGGGCGCTGTTGCTGATTCCAACGGCCCCCTTGTTGCCGAGGGCTGAGAATATCTCGTTTCCGTCGGTGTCGGTGATGCGAAAAGCTAAATCATTCTGGCCGTCGTTAATAACGATCTCGCCGTCGCCTTCTGCCATCTTTATCATAGACTCACCACCCGCGACGAGTTCTATAATGTCGGTTGTGAACTGAAGGTATGTGTTACCATCCCCATTGTGGTAGATATATTCGTCAACGCCGATGTTGCCTGCTACATCCAGAGTGTAATCGGGGGAGGCGGTGCCGATGCCTACCTTAGAGCCACTAACCACCAAGACGTCGTTGCCGGCCGTCTGCAGGCTTATATAATCACTATCCCAATCGAGTTTGGTGTCCGTATCATAAAAATAAGCAATGTCGTCAGTGGTCATCGATCCCGACAACCCCGCTTTCCCTTTTCTAAATTTATATGCCATGTCTTAAATAGAGTCTCAGATACAAAAAGGGTGGGTACCCCGAAGAATACCCACCCTTAAAGTTTTTATACTCGACTGTTAAGTCTTCAACACAATCTTAGTAGATGTACCAGTTCAAGGAACCCGAACCAACAAGTTGCATAGAAGCACCCGCCGTTTCCAACACTACCGGATCATTAATACCATCAATCAAGTTGGTAGACCCACTAGGCCGGATTGTAACATTGTTTGTCATGCTTGGGTGACGTTTAAACCACATGGAATAACCGTTGTCAAGGCTTGGCAAATCAACCACAACAGCTGAGGAACCGCTTACAATATAGTGACTCTGGTAATGATAGATACCAGACTCTCCATCTTCATCAAGGTTCACACTTGCAGTTAATGTCTTCTGTCCTGAAAAGTCGATTCCGCCGTTAAGACTGAGAAATTTCCCAGAATTAACATTGTCACCAATTATAAAGTCCATGCTCGACTTAACCGACTCATCGTCATTTGTTGTGATAAACGTCAAATAAGTGTCTTCGCCTTGAGCGACGTAGAACGCCTCTGTAAGATTCTCTTTCAGGCTCAGGTAGCTCGCGGCCGATGCACACATACTAGCATCTAAAATCAAGCCCGAACCGGTCACGCCCTGGACGGACAGTGTACCGTAGAGGTCACCAACATTGGTGATTCCACCATTTTGCATGTTAAGAGCACCAGCAAGAGTTGCGCCAGCACCAACGCTTAGAGCGCCGGAACCAGAGATCGTGCTGCTCGCGACAATTGTTGTTGCACCAGCAATTGAACCAGCGTTGGTGATTCCACCAGACTGCATGTTAAGAGCACCAGCAAGTGTTGCACCAGCACCGACACTAAGAGCGCCAGAGCCAGAAATCGTCGATTGGAAAGTTGCAGCGCCTTCGGCGTTAAGTGTGCCATCGAGATCTGTATTACCAGAAGAGTCAACAGTGAACTCGCTCATGGTAATAGAACCAACCGTTAAATCGCCGCTGGCATCAATGGTTGTTGCACCAGCAATCGAACCAGCATTGGTGATTCCACCAGCTTGCAGGTTGAGAGCACCAGCCAACGTTGCGCCGGCACCAACACTTAGAGCGCCAGAACCAGAGATTGTGGTTGCACCAGCAATCGAACCAGCATTGGTGATTCCACCAGCGTTGAGCTCGAGGGCTCTGCAGTCTACGGAGCCCGTGTAATCAACGAGAAAAAGCTCGTTCGCGGCTTCGATGCCACCGCCGAAACTGCCTGTACCTGTTGAGGCACTGACCATCGTCGCACTAATTTTACCCTTACTTGGGTTAATTGCAACTGTAGAGTGAACTCGGATAGTTTCTCCGGATTCGCCAGCTGCGGTATCAACGAAAAGCGGATAATAATCCGCATCGGCAGATGTACCAGTTGTTGTAATATCGGTCGCGGCCACATTTGTCAAACGTGAGGCGTCCCCTTCAAAGAATGCGCCAGAAACTACTGTACTAGCGCTGAGTACAGAAATATAACCTACTGCAAAATTTGCAGCACTCGTTCCGAGATCGTTAGATCCTGCACCGAGTAGGTCATATCCTGAGTCAAGTTTAATTGATCCTGAAAGGTTTGCTGTCCCTTTCTGAAATTTATATGCCATTGTTAAATCCTCCTATATTATGGCAAAACGCGTGAAAAACTAATATGTTGGGTTCGCGAACACTCATCGGAGGAGTAAAAAATAAATATAGGTATCCACAATCGTTTCTAATACATATAGAGCGACAAGGTCATAAAGGCCAAAATAAAATAAATACTAGTAAATAAACCAGTTCGAGCCATTACAGTATAATAATATTGACCCATACGGAGAGGTGATGGCCACATCGTCCTCACCATCGATTGTTTGGGTGGAAGCTCCGCTTATTGCCACCACGCTTGTGGCGGAAGCTCCGCCGCTTTCATCCTTAACTACCACAACTTGTCCATCATTAAAAACGGCCGCGTTGAATTCAATAGAAAGGGGCACAGACGTTATACCTATAATATAGTCAGTAGCAGACGCAGTATAGTGAGTAGAGATTGCAGTTCTTTTGTGAGTAATGCCCCCTGAGAGATAGGACTGACGGGTTACAGACAAGACAGAAGAAGAAACCGTTGTTAACTCAGCTAACGATCCTGTATATGACCCCGTCAGCGTTGTCCCATTAAATGTGAGGTTAGAGGACCCTGCGAACACTCCAGAACTATTATACTGAAGTTGCTGGTTTGCACCGCCTGGAGCTGAGGCGGCAGAAGTCAAGACTAGATTGTTACTGGAATCTAATCCGAGGTAGCTACCGGTTCCTGCTAGTGTGCCGCTCGTAGGCGCTAGATTCATTAAGGATGACGAAAGTGTTGTAAGCTCTGCCAATGATCCTGTAAAAGACCCTGTTAAAGTTGTTCCGTTAAAGGTAAGGTTAGAGGAGCCGGCGAGGTCGCCGCTTAAATTATATTGAATCTGTGTAGTTGAGCCACCTGGCGTAACCGAAGTGGCCGCGGCAGATGTTAAAACCAAATTGTTGCTTGCATCTAAGCCCAAATAACTTCCTGTGCCCGCTAACGAACCGGAAGTAGCGCCCAAATTAAACAAAGAAGCTGAGAGCGCGTTATACTCTGCTACTGATCCCGTGAAAGATCCCGTTAGTGTTATTCCATTAAACGTAAGATTGGAAGAACCTGCGAATGATCCCCCACTGTTATATTGTATTTGTGTCGTCGAGCCGCCGGGAGAACCAACAATGCCGTCAAGCTGTGAGCCGTCGCCATAAAATATGCTGGCTGATACGGCAGAAGATGCTGTGATGTCGCCCGAAACACTATACGTGCCTGTGAAGTTGAGAGCGTTGCTGGCTGTCAAATAGGTAAGACTGCTGTTGCCAGCAAACGTGCCTGCGCCACCGCCGAATTGAACTGACCCTGTTGTTCCCTGTGCGCTTTCGGCTGTTGAAGTAATCGTTATATCGCCGCCGGCACCACCGTCGACAAGTGTAATTCCAGAGCCCGCCGTAAGGACGCGCTCGTTTGGTAGCCTCCTTTCAGCATTTACTGTTACATAAGACGCGGCGGCGGGGGGGTATGGAGCAGCACGTGGCTCAGGGGATTCTGCAGGGCTGTCATCACGTGTAACCTCCTCCGGTCGATCAACGGACGGCATAACACGAAAGACTCCCTCGCGGGCTCTAACACACTCTGCGCTTATTTGAAACTTGTGCTCTACTTGTCCGAAGTAATAACGAGTATCATTGTAGGTTTTTACAATCTCATAAAAAATGTCGCCGTATTGAATAAAATCGCCGACGCGGACATACAGATTTTGATCTTCTGTTAGTCTCTTACGATGAAAGTTAACGGTTAGTTTACTTTGGTATTCGTAACCATAACGATCGTTTGTTTGTTCATTTTCAACAACCACATATGCATGGACGCGAACAGGCGGCAGAGAAACTTTCTCTATCGCTTCTCCATATGTTTCATTAAAATTAGAATCTTCAATGCTTATTGGATAATAAGCAATGGTTTGACCGACGACGCGTTCGGCAAGTTCATCGTTGACTTGCTTAACAAGGTCGCGTTCTTTCTTCCCCAGAAACATGGGGGGAGGAGGAGCCGCGGGTTGGTTCCATTTGTTTTTTGGATCAGACACTCAGTCGCCCTCCGTGGCATAGGATCTCCTCCTTATCCCACCAAGGCTCCGGCTGATCCAGACCAATTAGTTCCAGAGGGAGAAACAGTACTATTGTCAATGTATTCAGAATCAATACCGGTTAGGCCGGCCATCACCGATACTCCGTCGTTCCCTTTTAGAAAAAGCTGTGTGGCCTTGACTTCAAGTCGTGGTGAAATTGTCGAGGCGGGGATTTCAAAAAAATTAGATTCGCTTGCTTCCAGACCGTTTGCAGAAAATGAGGCGGAAACCGCGGAGCCGGCTCCATTACTTATCACTACCCACTGTGTTACTCTGGGAAAATCCAATTGAACCGTTTGGCCTGCTGTGTCAACGTTCCCCGTTACATAGGGGACTCCTGAAACCTGATATGCGCCGACGGCGCCTAAACCTGGCTTATAACTATAGTTTCCTTGTGCCATATTTTATTCCTCTCCGTTTACTAAATAGATCATTATAATTTGTTTCATCTTCTGTTTTTTCTATTCTGAAGCTTTTTTTGTTCCCGTCGTGCCTTAGCACTCTTGAGCTTCCGTTTTACCGAGGGTTTAATATAGTGATCGGTGCGTGCTCGATACTTCTCCACCACCTTCTCTTTTTTACACTTCTTAATAAACCTTCTAATCAATCGTTCTGTAGGTTCCCCTCTTCTTATATTCACAGTCACATTCGTTGCCACAGTACACCTACTTTCCTTCTTTTACGTCCGCCATATGGGCTGTCCAGTTACGACCAACAGCACCCATAAGTCCGTTAATATCAACACCCTTATCAGTAGGCTCCACTCCAGACAGCGGCGTTGCCTGCTGGGTCATGGAGGATTCGCCCGCCACTGGTGTTGTTCCTTCGAATAAATTGGCCCCATTAAAAGTGTCTCCACCAATGGCTGCCATTAATTTCTTTTTATGCTCTTGAAGTTTTGTTTTGGATTGTTCGCTAAAGGCATTGCGCTGAAGCCTCTGTGTATCACTGTCTACTTTAGGGGTGGCAGCGGTAATACTTTCGGTTCGTAATCCACCCATTCCTTGTGCCACTTCAGTTATTATTCCAGACAAGACCCCTTCTTCAAAGATAGCCTCTTTTATACACTCTTTAATAAGGGGCTTCAAAACCTTCTTTAATTCAGACTTCTTCATTTTTTACTCACTCAAACTTTCTAGTTCTTCTCGTATGATCCTTTTAAGAATCTCGCTGATTGGCGGCGAGCCGGCTGCCTGTCGGGCAGCGACAGCTTTATCGAGGTCGTCCTTTGGTACCACTTGAGTTGGAATATCGTCTTCTAGTTTTTTAACAGCCTTCTGGTCGACCGCAAATACTGCGCCGCCGACCTTCAATTGAATTTGGGGATCCCCTTGTGAATCCTTAGTATCCAGAATCTTTACGACAGTGGCCGTCTTCTGTCTCCCTTTGGCGTCAGTATACTGAACCGTATCGCCTGAGGCGGGTGGGGCTCCTGCTCCGCCGCCTTCGGGGGCAGCTTCTGCTCCTGGGATCTTTTCAGGTGCCTTCTCCCATGCTGCCACAATATTGTTCATGCGAGTGGCCACTGCTTTAGCTGCAGCAAGAGCTTTCTTAAAGTTGGGATCCCCTAAGAGGTCCAGCTTTTGTGCATCCTTAATCATAGACTTAGATAAAATATCAAAGTTCTGAGCGTGAGACTTCATTAGTCCAAGCTTCTTTGCTGCAGCTGCGTCTGCTCCACGGGACGCCGCGGCTGCTTCCATATCTGCAGCGGCCGTTGTAGAGCCCAATCCGCGGGCAGCTTTCGCGCCCAGAGAGGATGCCTTCGAAGCTAGCTTGCTCTTTAATCCCGCACCTGACGCAAACATTCGATCCAGCCACCCTTCTTCGATAGCTCTTTCGATTTCTTCTTTGATAAGTTCTTCTAGTTCGTTTTCTGATATAAGCATTGTATTATCCTAGTCTAGTATCTCATTCATTAAATTGATGATTTTGTTTTTCTTCTCAACGCGCTCGTTCATGAGCTTGTTTTCACTTAGTGCCATAAAGGCATTGGGAGTAGAGGGCTCAGACACGATATCGAAACAAATAAGCTGAAAGTCGTCTTCGACGATTGTTTTGCCCATACGTTCTGTCACCGATCCCATGCCTCGCGAGGAGATTCCGATTTTAACATCGGACTCCACGAGGGCTCGGAGGATCTGACCAGACGGAGTGTTAAGAACTTTTGCTTTGCCCATCACTGATGGTCCATCCATCCACACCTCTGTAATCATGTGCGATACATTAGCAAGATTAATAATGGACGATTCAGGGTGGTCTAGTTCACCGAGAGCGCGGTTGTCTTTTACCACATCGCCATATCTTTTTACTTCTCGTTCCATAATAGCATGCGGATAAACGCGACCGTTACCATTTTGGACGTCGGACTCCTGCAGCTTACCTGTCAGCATCATGCCGCCGTTGCGCACAAAGGTCTTTTCTGCTTCCGTCAGCAAATCCTGACAGACGCCACCTTCGCATAGTTCATAGAATTCTCGTAGAAGTTGTGCCATTGGTTACTCCTGGCTAAAAAGCCTTGATGGCGGCCGCCTCGTCTGCGGTCGGCTGGTACGGGACATCGCCCCCGGGGCCTGTCAGTGCTTTCAATTCCTTGACGAAGGATTTCACTTGTTTGATTCCGTCGAGCAGGCCCTGAACCGCTGGGGGTGCGAACGTGTTGTCGTTGTGGTCGGTTGTGCTCGTTAGAGCGGCTATCCGCTCGTAACTCATCTCAAGAATTCCCACTGCGTTGTTTATACCCTCAAACGCGCCGGCTACGAGGCGCGCCTGGTCGTCGCGAGGACGCTGGGATCCCGGAGGCGCAATACGCTCCCCTGGCTTCGTCGAACTAAGGGGCGAAAAGCGCGGAATAGCGCCTGCGCCTCCGCCGGCCTCGTTCAGAGGTGCGTCGACCTTTTCATCCATAAAGTATCTTGGATCAAGTCTTTTTACATTTTTTCTGCGTGCCATAATATTATTCCTTTAAAGTAGTCAACTGCCTGAGCAGCATCGTCGAACTGGTTGGATCATCCATTTTTTCATGATTGCTCACCTCCTTGCCGCATCACATTGATGCCGTAATCCCCGATTATCATACTTAACGCGTATGATGTTCCAGCACTAATACAACCACAGATAAACGCTGTTACTGGGCTGTTACTGAAAGTAAATAGTTCCGTATTCCAGCTAATTCCCCAAAGAAAGACTCCCACCCAAAATCCCATACAAAGAGGACAATGAAAAAGCTTGCCCGTAAATTGATATCTTGTGGAAATTTCCCGTACCCTTTCAAAGATAGAGCTGTAAACTATAATAAAGGTCATGCCGAATGCGGCAAGCACAAAGTAAAGAAGTTCCATTAACTATTCCAGTTGCTTTCCGGCGGCGCCGGCTGCTCGCTTCTTCAGGGCTGCTTTCTTAACGCCCTTCATATCAGCGGCGCTGCCACCGCCTGCTATGCCAGGAGCCGTGTGGCCTGCGAGTTGGCGGCCATACGTAGAATTTAAAAATCTAATAAGGTTTGCATTGACATCTAGATCTTCAGAGGTCACTTCCTCGTTGTCGCCTTGACCATCAATTTGCGTTAGCCACCATTGTAAAAACTCTTCTTCAATTCTGTCATCTACTATCGCTGAGTATTGAGGATCTAGATTGAAGAGATCGAGAAAGGGCAGCTTGTCCGTCTTTTCTGTGGGCTCTCCCTTTAGTTTATTATAGAGTTTTTTACCGAGACCGACGAGTTTGACTCCCGTGCTCACTGCACCCAAGGCCTTAAGACCAAGTAGTACTGCCCCCATAGTTAAGACAAACTCATTGAGCAGTTCCTCAGTCAGCAAGGGTGCCTCTTCCTCTTGGCCCTCAAACATTCCCACAACATGACCCACCAACTCAGCAGCGTCACCCCCCTTTATAAAGTTGAAAATACCGGATGCAGTTGCCAATGCATCGCCGGCGAGGCCTTGTTTCGCGCCTGTCATTAATTTTAAAATGCTCTTTAAAAGGCCGTACGTCACGGGATCAGATCCGCTTATTTCATTTAATTGATACTGTCTCCAACTCTCCATAATGAGTTTCATGTCGCTCATGGTCTAATACCGGTTACGCAGGGGGTAGTAGTAATAGCCAGGTCGCATAGAGCCCTTCTGGGCATACTGCGGCACTTCGCCCAACTCTGTCGTGTTACGATCATCGGGGTGGGTATACATATCTTCAAGCTCTTTTTCGTATTGATCTGCGATCTTCTCGTGTTCGGCTTCGGTGTGTATAAACTCGCTAATTACATATACTGCAGCTTGCATAGAATTAACTTCTTTGCTCTCGTATATGACGCCTTCCAGAGATCTAAAGATATTACCTCCCTGAATTGTGGAACGATCGACGATCCCCTTGTCGGCCAGTAATTCCAACAATCTATTCTGATAGTCGTAAACATCTTCTGTGGCATTGTCTTTCGGGAACGTAACGATTTTCATACCTTCTGGTACAACCGCAATATCAATTTTCCTATGGTCCATGATAAGCAACGACCCATCTAGCGCCTTGCGCGCGTATAATTGAACGGTAGCCTGAGGGCCTCCAATCTTTATTTTAATCATTTGTCGACAGCTCCTGCACCAACTCTTGAGTTTTTAGTACCTTAATTAGATCGTTGTCGCTAAACTCCCTTTTTCTAAAACCTTCTAGGTATTCAGTAACACCCTCTATGTTTTGCTTCACAAGCTCATCCTGCTCACCTTCAAAAGACTCAGTAAGGGCTGACTTGAGTCGACCCAGCTCGCCGTTGAGGTACAACCGCATTTCAAAGCCTTCATCCGCAAAGCTTGCAATATAATTATTCAGCAAGTCTTTCTGCTCTTGGAGCAAAGTTTCATACTTACCGTTAAACTTGTCGATAAAAGTTCGATAAGTTAAAGCATCCACCGGCTTAAGCTCAGCGTCTCCAGAAAACTGTTGCTTTTCACTCATTGTATCTACGGCGGCCTGCTCAAACAATACGCGACCTTTAAGAGAAGTCTTCTTATTAAAAATAGCATCCACCGAAGCTAGGAATTTAAAGTTTGGTATAAAGTTAGACCACACCTGCTGGCCTAGGCCCTTATTGACCTTAGCTATAAGCTGCGACTGAGCGTCAAAAATACTTTTCTCGTTCAGCGATGCGTGTGCTGTCTTAGACTCTTGTAGTATCCTCTCGGCTAGGTTCTTCTTTATATTGCTGGTGTCCAGAATTGATTTATAAATTTGCAACTCTTGAGAAAGAATGCTGGTTCCTGAAAAGTATTCCTTAAAGATGGAAACAATCTGTTCTTTCTTCACATTGTCTTTCTCTATAATAGCCTTGGTAAGCTCGCGCGATAGAGTTTCATAAATAAACGCTGTGTTTCTTTTTTTATTATGTTTCATCTTTGTCTGCTTCCTTTTTTTCCATTGCTTCAACAAGCCGGCGGACTCGTGTAGTATTCTCCATTAAAGATCTTTCGTTTTTATTATAAATAGATGGCGTGTTCTCTTCAAGTCCTACTAACGATGTAAAATCTACCATTCCTAAAGATCCTGGAGTTCGGACGCGTTGAGTTCGGAGTGCTGGAGCTTCCGGTAGGGCTGTATTTTTTATTTCTCTACGATGGGGGCCTGTGGAGTGTGTACGCCTCTTATCGTCTCGGCCATCCTTGCGCGTATAGGTCCGGCTCTTAGAATAGTGACTCAGATGTTCAGAGTCTTCATCCAAATCTTCTCTTCGGCCAGGGGTAGCCAATAGGGCTGAATCGTCCTCTACGCCGGCTTCTGCGCCTAACTCATCGCCACCTAACTCATCACCGCCTAGGTCGCCGCCCAGATCGCCTCCTAGGTCGCCGCCCAGATCGCCTCCCGCCAGAGCGTCTTCAGCGCCCTGTTCTGTCACGGCTTCGAGTGACTGCTGCCACTTCCTATCATAGAAAGATTCACGCTGGTTTCGCAGGAATTCGTCATCGGAAAGGCCCAAGATATTGTTGGCGACCCAACGCTTACTATAGGTGCCTTCCGGAATGGCGTTGGCAACATCAAACTTAGTACGCAAATATTCGAGCTGCTGCAGCTCTGCCAACTTTGAAGGGTTGTTGAGAGCCAAACTAAAACCTATTAGATCTTCTCCGCGGAAGCCCAAGGTATACAAGTGCACCACAGCAATTTTTTCTAACTCAGTTATAAAAGGTCGCTGCAGTCTCTGAATAGTGCGAGCGAAACGGATATCTTTCTGGGCCAAAGTTGTCTTGTCTTCATTGTCTCCCTCAAGATTTGTTAGATATGATTGAGGAATTTTAATCGCAGCGAACAACTTGTCGCGAAGATACTTAACATCATCAATGTCATTGAGGCTTGAGGCGCCCTGCAAAGAAGAGATGTCAGACCCGACGCCACCTCGCATGGGAATAAAGTAGTCTTCTTCAAGAGACAGCGGGTTGTAGCGAAGGTCGACTCGGCCGGTGGTCGCGTCCACAAGCTGATTGCGCTTCATCTCTGATTTTACTTTCTCCATATATTGAGGTACATCCTGCGGAGGGATGTTCCCCACATCAATCTTAAAGATACGACGTTCGGGGGCGCGGACGACACGATAAGCAATCATCGCGTCCTCAAGCAATACAAGCTGGCGCCAAATACGGCGGGCGGGGTCAAGGACCGATGTTCCATATGGAGCATATTTGTCATTTCCTAAAATACGGAAATGAGCGACCTGCCAGTTCTCAAACGTGACACCGCCGCCATTCCACTGATACTGTACGTAATTTGGGTTTGAGGGATCTGTCCCCTCAAGACGCTCGACCTCATTATTTGGGAGACCAATGATCGAAGTCACTCCAAGCTTCTCGTCGATGTCTAAATACAAAAAGAGATCTCCATACTTAACCATTGAGCGGGCCCAACCAAATGCATTAAATTCAATATTCAGTGCATCATAAAATAGTGTTTCCAGAATTGTTTTAATTTCTAAATTGCGACAGTCGACACTCACGAGTTTATCGTAATCATTAGAAGTCGTCATCTCGTCCGCATAAATATCAATAGCGGAAGCAATCTCAGGCATATATTCCATCTGTTCGAAATCGATATAACGTTCGGCGCGGTTCTGGTTGCGGAATGCGGCTGATGTAAAAAGGTTGTAATTTTGTGAAAAGTTATTATCGGAGCGCTTAAACTCTTGGCCGCTTAACGATCGGAAACGATACCGATATTTATCAAGTTCTCCTCGCTTTTCTTGGCGAGCGATCTGGGCTCGATAGTTTACTATAGGTCCCGAGAGTAATCGAGTCAGCCTTTTGAACAGCGGTGATGCTGGGTTTCTTGGGTTCTTTTCGTTTTTTGCCATTGTTTACTATCCCTTTATCAAAGCAATGTACTGCTCGTTAAATGCCGTGCCCTCTTGGATGCGCTGATTTTCTTTGGTTGTTTTGTGTCCCCTCATGCCATTAATGGTAGTAGAGATTGCGGTTGTAGATGTAGAGATTGAGGACATAAAGCTCTTGCTATATTCTACATTTTTTTGATTTTCTATAATCACCGTGTCTCTCACCCAACATCCAATAGCAAATGACATTACCAAATCATCATTATAGCTTCGCATTGCTTCGGGACGACCATTCCGCCAAATAAATGTCTTCATTTCTGAAAGCAACCGATTAGAGTTAATTGTAATTAGTTTGTTTCTCATAAACTCTTCCATCTTGGCTACGATAAGAGGCCTAGTTTTCGAAGAAGTGGTAAAGCCCGCGATCACGTTAGATTGCCACTGAGCCGAAACAGGATCGACATATCGATGATCTCCCTTGGCAGAATGATATATATTAGGATACCCGTTATCTAGAAGTTTTTTAAGCACTGCATAGCCTATATTGTTGTTTTCTATAGTCAACATTGGATTTCCATACTCTGCGGCAACATTATATAAAATATCCGCAAAGTCATCCGGATTCGGTTTTCCTACATACTCGGCGACCTGCACAAGATCTTCAAGCTGAATTATATGAAAGGCACTGTTATCTTTGCCATCTCCACGTGCCACATCGGCAACAATTAAATATGGTTTAGTTTCATCATACTGTTCCCATATCCAATAATTTCTATCAAAACCTGTTCTATATTTAGGTGACTCAGTTCGTTCCAGATACCACTCTAAATCATCGGGATGAATAATCGTTTCGCCTGATACATTAAAATTGCACTCAAGCTCTTGTGCCACTTGGCGCTTAGACATGTTTTTGGTTTCTTTATCAAACCACTTTTTATCTCGATCTGGGTGGACGTCCCACATCAGAGTTGTCATATAAAAATCATTCGTGCCGTTTTCAGCCTCGACACAATTTTGATGGAACCAGTTGCCTACACCATTGGGCGTTGAGAGCGCGATGCACCGGCCACCGGTTGATAGGGTAGGATAAAGAGAGGTCCAGAGTTCATCTAGGTGATCAACGTGAGCGGCCTCATCAATAATCAGAAGAGACAGCGCTTCGGATCGGCCGGCGTCGCCAGAGGTAGAGGAACCTTTAATTTGGGAACCATTTTTTAGTTCGAAAGAGGTGCGATTGTCTACCTCGATATCGCTAATGCGCATCCAAGCGGGAAGGTTCTTAATAATTGCTTTGACTTTTTTTACAAGATTGGTCGCGGTCTGAAGCTTTGTCGCCACAACAAGAATATTTTTGTCGCGGTGGAATAGCATTAGCCACGCAACATAGGCTGCTGTAATAGTGGAGATGCCAAGTTGGCGTGCTTTTAAAATAACATTAAAGCGATAGTCTCGAAAATCTTTTAACAGAGCTTCCTGATAATCATATGCTTTAAATGGAATAAGCCCCCTTTGGGGATGGGAGATCCGACAGTAATTGACAGTAAAGTAAACCGGATCTTTTCCGGCTTTAACTACTTCTTTTAATATTTCTTGCTTGTCTAAAGCAACCATTTATTAAACCTTTACATTAGAAGGCTTTTTGGCTTTGTCTCTCCCTAGCGAAAGAAAATCTCTAACTGCTTTGTCTAGGCGGTCCTCGTCGGAACCTTTATTTACCTCAACAACATCAGTTAAACCACCGATACGATAATCACAGTGAGCTTGACAATCGGTACGATAATTGGAAATTCTCTGTACCAAAATGTGATGCTCCCCTTCTTTTGTTAAGGTAAGTGTATCGCCCGTGATGGCTTTGTATTCTTTCTTCAGGAACTTAACAATCTCCTGTAGCCGACGAATGATCTCGTCTTCAAAACCTTTGTCTTGGACTTCTTTAATTCTTATCTCGGATTGATATTTAATTCTTAATAAAGGACCGTGGAATGTAACCCCAAAGCCGTCCATGACGCGCCTATCGTTAATATAGTGGCCGTCCTGTCGCGCCAATCCAGCGTCGCGAGCTTTGCCATCTGCCTGAAGATTTTCTTCGTGGGCACCATCCCAGCCAGCGTTGGCTGCGGCCTGATTAATTCCTTGAATGATTTCGTATACTGTTGCCATATTATTCTTCCCTATTAGGTCTCCAGCCTGTTGTCCATCTTGATTCTCTTCCGTCGATATATTGTATATAGCAACCGAAGCATGCTTCGAACTTATTCATATACAAATCATCACGAGGATGAAAAGAATACACACCACAAACTGGACATGTCCTATTATGATCTCTACTAAGTAGTTTTTTGTTTATTAAAAATCCGTCTTGTTCTACTTTGTCTTGGGATTCGGCCAGTTTGGAAAACTTCTGCCTTTCTTCGGAAGATTGCTGAATATACGCTTTTTCTTTTTCTTCGTCCCAAAACCGGCGCGGATTATTGATGGCTTCATCACCGTATTTCTGTGATATGGCCCGTTCCAGTTTTGCTATGTATTCTTGATTGTGCTCTTTCATTGAACTAATTCAGTAGATAACGCAAAGATACCTAGTGAAGTCAATGTTCCGATTCCAAATCCAAGAGCTACGAGAAAAGGATCTTTTGCCGGCACCTGCTTCACAACCAGATCAGTCAATCTATCGTTCTCAGCGGTCTTGAGGATCATCATAGATTCATATTTATCTTTCCATGAGTGAATTTCAATATCTTTATAATCTAGATGAAGCTGGAACCTTTCTTCTTGCAGGTGAAGCTCATAGCTAATCCGTAGGTCACACTCCGCGTCTTCGAATTTCTTCTCGACAGCGATTTTAGCCGCCGTATCAAAGGAAATCAAAATACCATCGAAAGGCGCGGGGTCGCCCGCTTCTAGTGGAACCAGTGCGTGATCTTCATCAGGCGTCTCGGCTTCTTCGGCAGCGTACACGACAGAGGGGCACGCCAGAAACATAATCAAGTAAAGTGATAATATTTTTTTAACCATATTCTATTCCAAATGCTTCGGCTAGTTCTCTAGCCAGTTTCTCAGGATCATTATAACTCTCATCGACAATTCTTTTAAGCTCTGCTTCTTTTTCTTTGTCCAGAGTCTCTCCTCTTTTCTTGAACTCTTCTTCGATCTCAGATTTGCGCTTAAAGTGCTCCTCTAACCTTAGGTTCTTCTCGGCGATCTCTGTGTTGTGTATGTGGGCTAGCGTTTCCATCTCTTGGTCATGAGCGCCGCGCTTCGACTCCATCAAATCCAGCACTCCCGCTAAAAATGCTCCGTTTCGTGTGAGGGCTCCGATGAGAGCGGCGCACAAAAAGAGGAGGCCGAGAATAATCACCCACCAAAACTTCTTAGCCCAAAGCCACAGCTTTTTTGAAATTGTTTTAAGTTTTAATAATGTCACTACTTGTAACCTTTAAGTTTAGCAACAGCATCAATTATTGTCTGACCACCAATATAAACTGTGGTAATGATTACCCAATCGCTGGATGTTAGGTCAGAAAAAAGCAATAAGCTTGTAGCGGTGGTCCATGCTAACAACTTTCTCGAAACTAGCTTCTCTAGCCCCTTATCTAATATATGTCTCATACTCAACTCCTTAGTACTAATTAGCCTGGGGAAGAAAGGATGTCAAAACAAGTTAAGCTTAAATTCAAAAAATTAATAAAACAAGCTGAATTTGTGCAGGCAGATCTAGAATACCACGACGAACTTGCGGTTGACGCAAAAAACTTATTCAGGGAGGCGGTTAACGAAGCGATCGAAACCCTCGCAGATAATGAAAGAGAATTGCTCAACAGCTTGATTTCAGAAAGAGAGCGCCAGCACCAAGAACTATTAAAAGAGAGACAGAGGGCTTATGAAAGAGAAGCCGAAGCAACGCCGGAGGAAGATGTCGGATCGGGGGAAACAGCCATCGAAGACCATCCCGACGTTGAGGTGTTGCCGGAGGAGGAGCACAATCCGCCGGCGGTGCCCGAAGAGAAAACCCTAGAGCTGAAAAAACTCTTTCATAAGGTCGCGGCGTTAACGCATCCTGACAAGGCGGCCGCGAAAGGGCTTCCGGCCGACGAGACTAGTCGGCTTGAAAAAATCTTTAAGAAAGCAAGAGAGGCCTACAAAGAAGGAAACTGGTATATTCTCTATTGTGTTGCGGTGGATTTAAGCATTAAAATTGACAACATTTCAGAAGATCACCTCGACTGGGTTGAGGAAGACATCCGTAGCACTTTAGCAAAGATTGCAAAAGTAGCTAATCTGGTGGCGTGGGGATGGTACACCGGCAACGAAGAGGGAAAACACCTCGCACTTAAGAGCTATTTTTTCCAGCTCTATGGGTATGAATGGAAACCGCCTACTGATTAACGCCGGCAAAGCCATCATTCTTGTCAATGGTTATTTCCACATCAACAATATCTTTAAGGGAATCCACATGGGAAATCAAAATCACAGTCTTAAAGTACATCTTGATGAGCTGCAGGATTCGAATAAACCCCTCCATGTTCTCGGCATCTAATGCGGTGCCAGGTTCATCTAGGATGAAGACGTTCCCCTTTGGAAGCGATGAAACCGAGAGCAAAGCCAGACGAATCGCCATGGCGGCAACAGTCTTCTCGGCGCCAGAGCCCATTTCAATTGGGCGTGGGTCGTGCTTTGGGTGCTTAATTAAGATATCAAGCTTGCGACCATCTTCTTGAAAAAAGACATCAAAATCGACAATATTGGATAGTACCTTTGCTATCTCAGTATTAATGACTGGTAACCGCTTCTTGATGATGTCATAAGCTATACCGTTTGAGTGAGTGCAGCGCATAAACAGATCATAGGACGCGTACTCTTCTCTGATATCGTGAAGTTCTTTCTTCTTGTCGTGAAGTGATTCTACTTTCTGTTCAAGGGAACCAATCTGTCGGTGATGATTATTAATCAGGTCCTCTAAAGCAAGAATAGAATTCTGCGAATTGTCAATTACGTCCTGGACTTCGGATCGCGATTGCAGAAGACTTTCAAGATTC
>Ga0098061_1000617_pt1 | contig 17207 bp, 16 predicted proteins | sample 22_taG_FD_92579 | JGI IMG/M metagenome (GOLD analysis project Ga0098061, IMG submission 92579) | Marine viral communities from the Subarctic Pacific Ocean - 22_ETSP_OMZ_AT15343 metaG | ecosystem: Environmental > Aquatic > Marine > Oceanic | place: Subarctic Pacific Ocean | collected 2015-01-20
CGATGGTAAAGTATTAGAAACAAGGATTTATTATTACAGATATAATCCTTATCAGTACAATCAATTATATCCTTATGGATATTATAATTACAATGTGAATACATACTCTAGAGGGAATAACTCAGGTTCACAAAGAAGTACTGGAGAGAATAAAAGTGGAGGAAATACAGGAACTAAATCCTTTAACCATACTCCACAAGAAAGAACTGATAGTTGGGGTAAGAAAAATTGAAGAATACTTGGTTTTACTTACATTGTGTAGTAGCAGTAGCTATACTTATTGCTGATGCTAAAGGAACATTAGAACCTGCTGTTAAAAAGTTGGAAGAAAAATTGGGAATACCAGTTTATTATGCACCTAATGATTCAATAGAATTTGATTTTAGCGAACCGTACCCAATTCAAAGCGAGCCAGAACAAGATACTTTTAACAATAGAAGGAATTAAAATTGACTATTAGATTGTCATTTATTAAAGGTATGTTTTTTGCATCAAGTATTATCTTAGTAGGGATAATTGGTATCTCTGCTTGTGAGGAAATAAGAATTGGTAAGTCTAAAGAAGATTTAGCTCAAGAAATGTTTGAAGTTGATTCGTTAATGAGAACTATTCAGATGCAAATAGATAGTACTTCTATTGATTTTGAGAAATTTTATATAGACGCACAAAGAATTAATAACGGACATGAGTGAGATTGTATTAGCAGTAGTTGCTTTAATTTCTTTCTTGTGGATGTTAAAGGTATGGAAAGATGTTTGATAAAGTAATAACTATTATTAGAATATCCTTTGTTGTTATGGCTTGGATAGTATTGTTAAAATGACAAAAGGAATTAGTGAAGATGCTCAAGTACATATATCAATTGCATTTCTTATCAAAGCAATGATTGCTGTTGGAGTAGTTGTTGGAGGATGGTATCAGGCTCAGATGCAATTTGCAAACATAGAGGCGAGATTGAATGATATACATGACGAAGTAGTGGTGTTAAACTCGAAAGTTGCAAAAATGGAGGCTGAACATATTGAAGAGTTGGAGCACCATAACATAGAATTAATTGAAGAAAACAGGTCGTTATTACAACGGCTTGGTATTAAAAAACCCTAAATAAAAGGAGATAACAATGGCTAAAAAAGAAAAAGAAAAGTCAATGGTTAAAATAGACGATAAAGAGTATGATGCTGAATCACTTACTGATGAACAAAGAGCAATGGTAAATCATGTAGTTGACCTTGATAGAAAAATACAATCAAGTGAATTTAATCTTGTTCAACTTAGATTTGGCAGACAGGCTTTTATAGATGGATTAAAGGCAAGTTTAGAAAATGGCGATGAAAATAAATAATGGCATATCATTAGGTAATATATGGACAATAGCAATAACTTTGCTCGCTCTTGCTGTCTTATGGGGCAGTGGACAAACAAAGATACAGAATGTTGAAAATGACATAGAAAAACTTGAAGTTAGCAAAGCTGACAAAGATGTTATAGAAGTTAAGATTGATTATATGTCTTCTCAGATTGACGAGATTAAAGAAATGTTAAAAGAAATAAAATGATGGAAGCTTATGCTGAATATGGCGCAATTGGAGTTATAGTATCTTTATTTGTGATGTTGATAATGAATTTAATGAGAAGTCAAAAGATGCAAAATGAAGATTTAGATAGTATAAGACAAGCTAATGCGAAATTGGAAACAAAGATGGGAAATGTAGAATCTATCATTTTGAAGATGTTAGATAGATGGAATAAATCTGATGATGTAAGTCAGAGACATAGAGAAGATATTGTTAAAGAATTAAACGATGTTACAGATGACCTAGCGTATTTAAAAGGTCGTATAAATGGTAAAAGCTAATAAAGGAGTATATAATGAGTGATTGGTTAAGTCTATCAAATCTCTTTTACTTAATTGGGCTTATTCTTGCAGCTGGATTAACAATGGTTGCATCTAAGTATAAGACTATAGTAAAGGAAATAAAAGAAGTTGCTAAAGTACTTGAAGAAGCATACGAGGATGGACAGCTCTCTAAAGAAGAAAAAGAAGCTGTCATGAAAGAATGCCTTGATGTTGTTAAAAGTGTTATTAACTTAAAGTGGAAAATATTTTAATAAATAAAGGAAATAATCATGGCTAAATGCAAAACAGGCCAAGTATATGATGTAAAAATCAAAAAATGTAGACCATATACAAAGCTTGAAAAAAAAGAAATTCGTAGTGAAACTCTCAAAGGAGCAGTTGCTGGTGGATGGACTGGAGCAGGAGTAGGTGGAGCTAAGGGAGCTGTGGCTGGAGCGGCTGTTACTGGTCATATGACCCGTAAAGGAGCTAAAAGGAATATAAAAGAAAGAGCTAGGACTGGAAAGCCTTATGCTAGTAAACAATTATATGCAACTCCAACTTCAAAAAAGAAAAAGAAAAATTAATTAATAAATAAAGGAGTTATAATATGCCTAGTCCTAAAAAATGTGCTGAAAAGTATAAGAAAGGTTCTAAGCAATATAAAGATTGTATTGCATATAGAAAACCTCTTAGAAAAAAAGCAAATACATCTAAACGCTCTGGATACTAATGGCTGGTGTAATAGGAATTGGTGACGTTTCCTCTAAAGATACAGGCAGAGGAAGTCAACTAAAGACTGGTGGTATGTCAAGGGCATACAATACAGCATCTAAATGTAGAGCTGGACAAGTATATAGTACAAGATTAAAGAAGTGTATTAGTAAAAGTAATAATGTTTTGTGGTCTAAGTTAAAGGAGACACGATAATATGAAATTTCATATTGACATATTTGAAGAAGATGAAGGATTTGGAGATACAGTACATCGTGCTATTAAAACTATAACAAAAGACAATGTTAAGGAGTGTGTAAAATGCGAAAAACGCAGGAAGTATCTAAACAGAGTAATCCCGTATCGGAATCCACATACGAAAAAATACGAATAGCAAATGGTGGTACTATAGGGGGAGCTGAAGGTGGTCTTCGTGCTGATATGTTTGAGCATGATGACCTTAGTGATGAAGATAATATACCTTGTATTTGTGACTTACCAGACCACGCGCAAGAGATTCTATATGATGAAATAGCGCAAGAGGAAAATGATATTTTAAATGCCTAAACAAATATATAAGATAGATAGATTTGAAGGCGGTCTTAATACAAGTTCAGACCCTAGAGATATTGCTGAGAATGAGTGTTCTTCTCTTACATCAGCTATGGTTGATGAACTTGGCATAGTTAGGACAATGGGATGCACTACTGAATATCCTAATGCTCACAGAGGAAAAGATACAGATAATTTGGCAAGACCAACATCTAGTACTATTACACCTGGTTATGGTCTTTATCAATGGAGTCACGATAGAGTTGATGGGCATACAGGAGGTTCATCTATATCTGCAACAAGTGATGCTGAGACTGGTGCAAACTATCTTGCTTTTTCAGATGCAGATGCTCATTCAAGTGGAAAGTTAGTAAGAATATATAGTGTTGAAGACAATACATGGGGAGCCCCTATTACTGGTTTAAATGACAATACGGCTGGAACTAGAAAAGATGTATTTTATTCTGTAGATGGAGCTTTGAGAGTGTGTGATTCTGAATTTGGGAATTCTAATGCAAGTAAATGGTATGGATATATAGACAGAATATTATTTCAATCTATTTCTGATACGGTTCCTACTGACCAATGGTATTTAGCAGCTCAGAATATATCATCTCCTAGTGATGATTCACAATTTGACCAAGCAATAGAAACAGTAACTACATCAACTGGACATAGCTTATCAGTTACAGGTATAAGTGCTCAAAATAGTGAAAGCACTGAGGCTGCTTGCGTAACTGCTGGTGTTGTAAATATGATGGGAGGTATAGTAGTAACTGTAACAATTACAACGGCTTCTTTTAGCGATATACCTGATGTTGATGATTTTGCGGCTACTTTTTCAATAACGACTGGAAGCGCTAATTTATCAAGTAATGCTTTTTTAGGAACTTTAGGGCAAAGTCATAAGACGGATGTAAAGTCTGAATATGGAGTAGCTTCTTCAGGCGCAACAAAAGATGTTTCATATACATTTTCATTTGGAGATTATTTTCATGATGGTACGACAGTAGGTGATGATATGACTGGTGGTGAAACAGGATTTGGTATCCGCACTGAAATTGTATCAGGTTCAACAACCTATGGAAGTAAGATTGCATCTGTTGTATTAAAAAGTGTAGTTATAACTGAACAAACTGTATCAGATAATAACTCTCACGCTGCGACAGCGGATGGTGGATTATCAAGTAACAACCTTCATCTCGAAGCTCAATTTGCAGCCCCTGATTCTGGAACAGCTTTAGGATGGGGGAAAGTATGGGAGCATGGAGTATCTTTTATATATGATGAAAAACAAGAATCTCTTGTACGCAGAATGTTTGATAGCACAGCTTCAGATACTACTGAGCATGATAACACTGGTCAGCCTACACACTGCCCAACGGCTAAGTTGTATGTAAAGCATGGAACAAGTAGTAGTTTTAATAGAAGAATAACAGGAGCGGTTTGGTATATAAGAGAGTCGAGTGGAGGAGGCGCTGCATCTAATGATTGGACAGCTCAAATTGAATATGATTTTATAAAAGGAGTATCGAGAGTATTGTCAAGTGGTTATGAGGCTGATTGTACATTTAATCAGCACGCAGAGGAATATGAGTTTGAAGTAGACCAAGATAATTTATTATCACCTAATTTGACAGATACATATAGAAGTAGAACTGGTGTTTCAAGTGATGAAACTGCAATAAAAGCTCGATATAGTTCATCGTGCAATGTTGGCCGTAGAGTGTATATAGGTAATGTGGAAATTGATAAAGAAGATGGAACAAAAGAAATCAAAGCTGATGCTATGATAAAAAGTCCTGTGAATAGATTTGATACTTTTCCTTCATCTAGTATTGTAGAAGCTGCTATAAATGATGGTGAATCTATTGTAGCTCTTGAAGAATTTGCAGATAGAATTTTACAGTTTAAAGAACAAACTTTATATATAATAAATGTATCTCAAGATATAGAGTTTTTAGAAGATGTACATAAATATAAAGGGGCTTTGCATCCAGCTTCTATTTGTAAAACGGATTATGGTATAGCGTGGGCTAATACTCAAGGATGTTTTTTATATGATGGTAAGCAAGTTATTAATCTTCTTGAAAAAGGTGGAAGGAGATTAATATCTGAATCTGATTGGGAAGATTTTTTAGTAGCTGATAAATCATTTGCAGCGGGAACGGTCGAAACATTTCTAACTCCTATGGTTGGGTTTATTCCAAATAAGAGACAGATAGTTATTTATGATGATATTACCACTGGGAGTTCTAGTGAGCCAAGAATGTATTTATATGATATGGTTACTCAATCTTGGGCTAGAGGTTCTGATGATGGTACTAATAGGCAAATTGATATAATTAAAACAAATTTTGTAAATGATTGGGATGGTAACTTAATGTACTTCCATACAGATAATATACCCGTTATTTGGCTTGATAAAGGAAGCGCTGGCAGTGAATTTGAATTTATTACTAAAGATATAGATTTTGGAGAACCTGGGAGAAGGAAGAAAGTATATAAAATTTTAGTTACTTATGATTCAGGTAACGCTACTAGTCATGTTCAAGTTGATTATGGAGTTGATGGAGATACTACTTTCGCTTATGATTTTGCTAATGGGACTCAAATTACATCTGCTCCAGAATTAGACACAGCTAATGGGTGGAAGGTTGCTGAGCTAAAACCAGACGTTGCTTCTGAAGCTAATAATGTAAAATCAATAAGATTAAGATTCGCTACAGATGGAGCTGTTCCATTAGGTTTTAAGATTAATGATATATCAATAATCTATAGAATGAAACCAGTTAACTAATATGGCAATGACACGACAAGAAAGAATTAATTCTCAAAAGAAACAATATAGAATTGATAGTGTTAAACAAGCATTTAAAGATGATACAGGTATTGTTGTAAATCCTATATCTCTATTGCAAGATAGCACTGGTGGAACAGTTAGTGATGTCTTAGTAGATGCTGCTGGAGGAACTTATCCTACTGATGAAGAACATGTAAATGCAGTTGCATCTTTATCTAATAAGATAAATGAGATATTATTAGCATTAAAAGATGTAGGAATTGTTAAATAATAATGCTACATAAGAACATAGATTGTTAGTAAATTAGGTATAAAATGGCAAATAACAAATCAATATATGATGTTTATTTCGAAGCTGGAGAATCTGCAGGGGAGTATGAAGCTTCAAAAACTGCTATTAGTGGGATATGGGATGAAATTGGACAAAGCAGGGAAGACTTAGCGTTTGAGCAACAAAGGATTAGTGACACTGTAGATACATTAGCTTCGGCTCTTGAGCTTGGAGGGGAATATTTTGGAAGTAAAGCAGCTCAAAAAGAATTTGAATCATCAGATTTACCTCAAACTCAAAAGGAAATTGCAAAACAGCAATATGAAAAAGGAAAAGTTGAAGGAGCTCCATCTTGGGATGAATTAGATAAGAATGAAAGAGCAGATATTATAGCAGTTTACGCTCCTATAAAAATTGGAGCTGGTGGTAGAGAATGGGATACTTATAGTACATTAGATAAGTTATGGGAAAAACCTTTATATAGATTTGGTGGAAAAGACCAAGATTTTGTATTTAAAAAATCAGATGTAAAGGGTATTAGTCAATTTTCTAAGTATGGAATGATGCCTGATATAGATGCATTTAAAACAAGTTTAAATTTATATGATGAAGCTAGTAAGTCTGGTTCTCCAATAGTCCCTCCAGTTACTCCTCCTAGCCCTGCGGGGGCAAAGACTACTACTCCTGGCAAAGGAACAACTACAACAGGATTTGATTTTACTAAATCTGCGAAAGGGTTTAAACAAAGGAATCAAGTCCCATTATATGCAGACTGGTCTTCTGGACAATCAGAATTAATGAAAGCTTCTAAACAACTTGGATGGGATGAAAGTTTAAAAAGATGGCGATAAAAGGAACAATGGCAAATAATCATCTTTCTAACTTAGCCTCTAAAGGTAGGGGGAAAGATAGTGAAATAGCTCGTACTTCTAGTGGCGAATTATGGCATGTTACTCCAGAAGAAAAATCTTTAATGAATATGTATGGTATGGAAGGTGAAAGAATGGTAGATGCTATTGGTTCAGGCACGATAAACCCAGAAACTGGATTAGAAGAAAAAGAGCCAATAACTGCTACTATAATGGCGGTAACTGCTCTGGCTGCCGCTGGTATGCAAGGAATTGGAGCTTACAAGAGCGGGAGAACGTCTGAATTACAAGCCGAATCTGAAAGAGACGCTGCTGATATAGGTTTAAAAGGTATTGAAGATGCGATACGAAGACTTGAGCAATCTACTACAAAGGGTAGGGCTGCTGTTATGACTGATTATGGTCAAGACGTAGAAGCTGAATCTGCTAAACAAGGCGTAAGTCAAGAAGATTTATTTCAAGGGACTTCAAAAGCATTACAGCAATCTGGATTGGCAACAGCTGGGAGTGTTCAGCAACAATCATCTCTTGCTTGGGGTAGATTAAGAGATAGATGGACTCTAAAGGGTGAAAGTTTATTGGGTGATTTAGGAAAGAAAATGGGAGCAATAGAAGGAAAGTATGAAGCTGAGATGGCAAGGTTACAAACTGAAAAATCAAAGCTTGAAGCTGCTAGGTCATCCGCTGAAAAGAGAAGAGGCTCTTGGTACTTAGGTAAGAATGTTGGTAAAGCAGGAAGATGGGTAGGAAGTCAGTTTGGTGGATAAAAAATTATATAAAGATGGATTTTAATTATGGCTAATGGAAGTGCATTAAGAGCAGTTACTGAGATATTAAGAAGCGGTGAACGTAGAGAACAAAGTAAAGTTGATACTGCGCTTGCTATGATGCAGTTAGCAGCTTCAAAAGAAGAATCTACTCGAAGAGCTACGCTTCAAGAACAACAGTTTGCTCAAACCCAAAGAGTACAAGAAATTGGGATTGCTCAATCTAATTTACAAACATCTTTAAAATTATTAGAAACTGAGAAGCCAAAGATTGCCAGTTCTTTTATGCAATCAACTGGTATAGGTAGATATTATCAGGAGATGGAAGAAGGTGAAATGGCCGATGATGCGATAACTGATATGGCAAAAGCTATTAGTAAACAGATGGGCAAAGGATATGACGATGAAGCAGCTAGAGTAGCTGGTGCAGTATTTAATTATTATACAGCTAAAGATTCTGATTCTATGGTTAATATGGCAAGTAATTTATATGACGCTTCTATGGCTATTAATGAAGGGAAAGCTACTAATCAACAAAAGAAATTATTTGAAGCATTTAATAGACTAGGAGCAGGTGCAGATTTAGCAGGAATAGCTCTACTAGCTAAGAAAGCACAGATATCTGAAGCTAATATTAGTAAAGAATATTCTGAGTTCTTACAAGGAGATTATGAAATACAAGAACCAATAGGTATTTATGCAGATATTCCAGAGACTGTAATGGATATTAAACCACCACCTCCACCTCCTCCTGCCGCTACTGCTGTATCTGTAGCAGAAGTAAGGGATGCTTTAGATAAAGCTAGACTTAAGTACGAATCTTTAGAAAAGAAAACAAACGCTGGAGTCGCAACTGATGATGAAAAGGAAGAATATCTAGCATTACCAGGTGTTATTAAACAATTAAGATTAGATTTATATGATTCTACTGGTGAATTTGAAGAAGAAATGGATAGTCAGATTGGTGAAACTGAAGAAAAAGTAGATGCTTATAGAAAAGCTGGTCTTTCTGGTATGCCTGAATTTTATGAATTAAGAAAAGTTCTTACAGAACAAAAAGTACAACGTAACCAAGCTGTCTTAGGTATGAGACAAGAAAGAGAACAAGAAAGGATTGATGAAGAATTAGAAAGAACTTCTGAATTAACTGGTGTTCCTATTGATGATATAAAAAAATATCAGGAAATGAGAGAAGGTAGAAGAAGAAGTACATCTGGCAGGATGAGATAATGCCTCAAAGCAATTTCGATAAGTATTATAATAAATATAAACAACAAGCTCGTGAATCATTAGGAACAAGTGATACCGCAGCTTCAACTGTTATATCTCCTATAGCAGCTCCACAACAACAAGGAAATATTTGGGATGTAATGGGTGCAGATGAGTACCCAGAATGGTATCAGCCATCAGTAGAGGATTCTCCAGAAGCTGGATTAATGAATGCTGTTGGTGTTGGACTATGGAGTTTTGTTGATACTGCATTGTTTGGAGTACCTGGTTCTCTTGTAGAGGAAGAAAAGTATTTAGATTATGAAGACCCTGTAGCTAAATGGACTGGGGCTATTGGTGGATTCGCAGGTTTCGTTGGAGGAGCTCCATTAAAAGTTGGTGCTAAGATTGCCCAAAAAGGATTTGGAGTATTAGCGAGAAAACAATTAAAAGAAGCTGGTAAAGAAAGTGTTGAAGCTGTAGTAAAGGGGATGAAACAAAGAGGTCTTGAGGGAGGTCTTAGTAGAGGAGCAGTAAAAGAAGTTACTAGTGGATATAGAAGCCTTGCTAGACAAGCAGCTGTAGACCCTAAACTTCAAGGTGCAGAATTTAGTAGAGTTGCAAAGGAATATTTAGAAGAATATATACAGAGAGGATTAGATGATGGAGTTTTAGATGCAGCTCAATCAAATGCTTTAAGAGATATGTTTACAAGTAGTGTATTTAAAAGACCTATACAAGACTTTAAAGGATTGATGAAGATAAGAGGATTAGCTCAAACTAACCCAAGATTAGCAAAAGTAATAGGTCATAGCATAGATGATGCTATAATGTTTGGAGCAATTGATACAATATTTGAAGGTGTGTCAATGGTAGAAGATAATAATTTTGATTGGACTGCTCCATTGTGGGGAGCTGGTACTGGTGCATTGTTTGGACAGCTTAGTTGGTTGAAACCAAGAGGTAAAGCATCTGTATTTAAAAAAGATTTTATGGCTGGATTAAGGTCTACGTTCTCAAGAAAAGGTGCGTTTGATAAACTATCTAGAGAACAATTAGCAAGTAGAGCATCTATGCAAGGTACTTTAGCTGTTGCTAATGGTGAATCTGCAATTGTATCACATACTTTTAAAGGTAAAGAAAGTAATGTGAATCTTCTCTCTGATAGTCTATTTGATGATGTACAGAAGATTTGGGGTAAAGACGCTAATAAGGCTATGCGTAGGATTTTAGAAGCAAGAAGGGGCAAATTTGGTCGTTCTATGATGAAATGGGCATCTAAAGAAGAACTTTCTAATATAGGTGCTAACTGGAGAAGGATGATGTTAGGTGGAATATTCTTTAATGCACATACATTTTATGATACATATGCACATGGTTTAGAACCAGATGTTAATGATGTATTGCCAAGTTTCTTAATTGGAGCTTATGTACAAAGACGTTCTAACCCTGCTAAGTTTGACCTTAATCATACTCAAATGAATAAACTAAGACAGAATCTTACTGTTCTTGGTATAAGTCCTGAAAGATTTTCTGCAATTCCTACTTTTGAATTTAAACAAAATAGACTTGAGAACCCATTCTTGGATGCTAAGTTTGCTGAAGTTAAACAAAAGTTAGAAGAATTAGAAATTATTACTGATTCAAATGAGATAGCATCTGTTGAATTAACACCTGATGTAGTAAGTGCAGCTACAGCAGAGGGAACTAATCCTATTTTTAATAGAATGTATCAATACATGAAAGGATTAAAGACTTGGACAAAGCCATTAGATAATATATCAAAAGAAGATGCAAAAATAATTTCTGATTTAATTGTTAAAACAGATAAAAGATTTGAATCTAGTCAAGGAAGTGAAGAAGCATTGGAAAGAACATTCCTTAAAACTCAAAAGAACTTTGAAGATTCCTTTAGAAATCTAATTGAAACAATAGAAGACCCTCAAAATATACTTGGTATTTCAGTTGAATCAAAGAGGGATGGTGATAGATTATTAAGAGTACCTGAGAAAGTTTTAATAGGAGAAGAGCTAAAACAAAAAGCATTAGATGGTGAATTAACATGGTTAGTGGATACTAAGGGAGAAATTCTAAAAGGAGAAGAAGCTTTAGATTTATTATATGAAAAGACAGATGGTTTTAATGCAGCTTTAAAGACAGTTGATTTATTAGATTATGGTGAAATAAATCCAGTCTCTCCTAAAAAAGATATTACATCAGAATCATTATTAAAACAGATATATGAAAGAGTGGGTTCTTTTGAACGTAGTGTAGAAAGTCAATTCCCTGACAAATCTCCAATGGCTGAGCCATTTAGTGTATCAAATTCTTTTAGAGATTATGTAGGTCTTCTTATTAGGAATCATGGAATAAGATATAGTGAAGAAGCAACATCAATATTTAAAAGAGACTATGCTGATAGAGATAGACTTATAGGATTACTTGCTGACGCTGGTGTTTTATATAGTCCCGGTAATATTAGTGAAGCTCTTGTTATTGATAGTATAGATAAAGTAAAGATTACAGGTAAGGATGTTGATTCAGAACAAATTGCTAAAGACAAAAGATTTTTAGGTAGAGTATTGACACTACAATCTGCAGTTGGTGGATATAGAGGATATGAAATAGACCCACAGAATCCTATTGAAGTAACGCATGGGCAGGTAGAAAATCTAAGAAATTATTTAAATAATATTAAAATTAAAATTGATACTATGCAGCCTTGGTTGCAATCTCAATTAGTTAACTATGCTTTTCAAGAGAGAATTAAAGGTACAGAATTAAAAATAGACCAAGTAGATGCATTGTTTAATCTTTCTGGAACTGGTGCAGTTAGGTTTGGGGCAGCTGCTGAAGGTAAAGCTGCAGGGTTTAGAGTTAAACTAATAGATGAAGCAAGGATGCAAGGACATCCAGAGCAAGCAGTTATAGACATGGCAAGTGACTATAATAAAACAATGAGAAGGATTATTGATGATGGGAAAGGTCTTGTTGTAGAAGATGCTGATAAAATAACTGTTCTTGATAGGACATATATGCAAGGATTAGATGCAGCTATTCAAATTCAAGGCGAATCTTCTATGGCTGCAAAGAGTACGATTGCAGAATTTATGACATTACTCTCTACTCAGAAAAAAGGATACGCATCTTTTAAACAACAGTTAAAGGACTTTATGAACTCAAGGCCAGGTAATGAACTTAATGTTCTACAATGGCTAGCAGAAGATGGTGTATTTAAGCCTAAAGAAAAGCAAAGAGATTACGATATTGATTTAGAGAAGTTTACTGAATTAATAAAGTATCAAATGCAAAGAAGGATGTCAACTTTTGGATATACTCCAGAGTATGCTAAAGAAAGATATGAGATTCTTGAGCAAAAAGGTAGAGATAATTTTATTGAAGACTCTACTGAAAGAGGTCAGGTCAAGCATATTGATTTAAATACTTTTTATGATAGATATAGAATTGATGGTAAGGATGTTACAGGTCTTGATGCATCTACTAAGTATTCAAATTTTTCTGAATTAGTTTATTTACCTGGGACGGAGAATAAAATACTTAATAGGAATGTAATTCGTAAAGTATTAGATAGGATTGATGTAAAAGTAGACAATGATTTTAAAAGGTATAGAAGTTTAAGTGACTCAGAACAAAGAGCAAGGCTTCCACAAATAAGAGAAGATTTAATTGGACTTCTTGGTTCTCAAAGAGCTCAAATTAGTGTTGATGTTTTAAGTTTCAGAGGTGGAGATTATCAAAAGACAGCAGAAACTGTACAATTAACAAGACTGCATGAATATTTAACTGACGGTTTAGAGATTCCTTATATGATAGTTGACGGAAGAATTAATACAACTGTCTTATCAAGGAATGGTAAATACTATGTAGATAAACAAATTAATATTTTTGAAGATGCAACTGTAATAAACCCAAAATTAAAAGATGAAATAAGGAAACATAAACAAGAATTTATATCTGCTATAGAACAGGAAACTTCTATCTTTAAACCTGAAGATGGTATTTGGATGTTAGAAGGAGAGAATGGTGAAAGAGGATTGAGGATAATGAACCTTGCCCCCGGAGCAGACCCTATAGTTGTTGCATCTAAAGACTTACCAAATCTTAAAGAGCCTTGGAAAGAATTTATAACTGAGTATAAAAATAAAGAAGGATTAGACCCTCAGGCTACTAAGCAATTAGAATTTTTAGAGGAAAAGATTGATAAGAATGAAACAATTACTCCTAATGAGTATGAACAGATGATGACTTATCTAGTTGCTAAACAAATGCTTACTGGTGCAGACGGAGATAGAGCGTTTATTAATTTTGTTAATGGAGCAGATAGTGAGAAGACATTATCAAGAATTAAATTATTTAATACTAAAAAATATGTAAGATATAATAAATCTTTTGTAGAAGATGTTGCTGATTCTTATATGTTTGGTGCAGACCCTGAAGGAATAACAACAAGAAGACGAGATAAAGATACTGCCCGTGCATTAAGAAGGATATCTCAGAATGATGGGTATGGAGTTGCAGTTTGGAATGATGCTCAGTATGCTAAAATAAAAGATGAAGTAAAGATACTTGTAGATAATCTAAAGATTAATTGGGATTGGGATACTGTTATAGGTAGAGCTCATGAGGATGTATCTGCATTTGATAGTATTGCATTTATATCAAGAGATATGATGAGAGCATCTCACGCTTTAATGGGACATGACCCAACTTCTTTTAACCCAATTAAACCAGTTATATCATCTGGTGGCCCTGAATCTCCATTGTTATTAGGTAAAACATTGTTTGTATATAGTGAATCATTAGATGGTTTCTTTAAAGGAAACAAAGCAGTAGATATATTACTTACTAAGACTGGGGCTAAAGTTCTTAACCCTCTTGGAGAACCAGGGGTAGAAGATGCAAGTTTAGTTAATACAGGTTGGGAAAATTTAAATAGTCAAAGGTTAAGCTCTGAAAAAATAAGAAAGATATCAATTGAATCATTAGGGTTAATGCCTAATAAAGATTCAGAGTTCGCATTAGCAAAGAAATCTCAAGCTGATGCTAACTATATGAATAATGTTGAATCTAAAAATATGTTTGATAAAGAATTTGCAGGTCAATTAGAGGGTAATATCGAAAAGATGACTGAGGTAATGCAAGACCCAATTAGTTTAAATAGGTGGATGTTAAAAGAACTTGGAGATGATGCTTTAGTATCAGATTTATCAGCTGGTGAAGGAATGAAAGCAATAAGTAATATGGCTGTTTACTCAGCTTTATCTCCAGATGCTAACCCTATGAGTTATAGTGACAGATATGTAAAGAATAAACTCTACAATATATATATTAATAGTGTAATCAATGGTATGAAATCTGCTACTAACCAATATAATGCAGAAGATTCACATAGATATGGAGGGCAAGCTCCAATAATTCAAGTTCCAGAGCTAAGTAAAAGACTTAGACCTACACTTGTTGATAGAGATGGTAATGTAAAACTTCAAGGTGAAGCTATGTTGCCATCATATGCAGCTGATTTAAGTATTCGTGAATTAAGTTCAGATGGATATGAAGTAAGATTAGTTAGAAATGGTAAGACTATTAAACCTGAAGAAATTATGGGTAAAGAGATTTGGGAAGAATCATTAAAAACTGATGTTACGTTAGGAACATTACAAGAATCTTTTGAGTATATGAAATCTCAAGGAGAGTATCCAGAGGATGTAAGTGTTGGTGTAATGATTAGAAGGAATCCAAGAACAAGACCTAATGATTTTGGATTGTATTCATTGAAAGGTTTCCTAGAGAAAACATATGGTAATGCAGTTGTTGTTAATTCTATGGATGTTGCAAATGTAGCAGAAGGAGACTATGACTTTGATAAAGCAGACTTCTTCTTTGCTCATAGAAATTCTATGTGGGAACATGTTCAAAGAGCTTCTAAGTTTTTTGTACAAGGAATTAATCCAGATATGTATAAAGACCCTATATCATATAAATTAGGAATGGATGCTACTGACGCAGCTAGAGCTAAGAATCAAATGATGGCTAATGCTAATGTCTATAAGAAGTCTATTGGTCTTGTGCAAAAAGTACCTAGAATGTTAGGGTATATAGATAAGCTTGGAGTTGAGGGTAGAGAAGATTTAGCTATAAAATCATTTAATGATTCTCATCCTAATCTAAAGTTTACAGATGGTTCAAAGATTTTATTAGGTGGAAACCCTAAACAAGATTTTATGTTAGTTATGGATTATGAGAACAAAGACTTTTTCCAAAGAGCTGCATTAGAAACTCAATTGATAATAGATGCTACTGGTAAACTTAATCCAGACATTACAAGTGATATTTATAGTTGGAGACAAGATTTTATATTCCCTAGTAGACAAGAATCTATTGTTCCTAATGAAATGAAAGGTAGAAATCCAGCAGGGTTTGTAAATGATTTAAGGTCAAAAGGAAATTCTGATGGTAGTAGAGTAAGGATATTTAGAAAGATTGTTAGAACTCCAGAGGGATGGAATGAAGTAGACTTAACTCAATTAGATAGGTCAATTGTTGGACAGATGCTATCTGAATATAGTAAACTATTAGGAGTTACTAATGATTCTGTTTACGAGAATACTGGTGAGCAAAGAAAATCTGAATATACTGATGTAGTATCAGCTTCTGAATCTTTCTTTAATTTTAATAGAACAATTAATAAAAGTCTTTATTGGAGATTAAGAAATAGATGGGGTAGTAATCAAGGATTAGAAGAACAACCTTGGTATAAAGATAAAGATTTTAATGAGTATTTTGGTGTAAGTGAAAAGACTTATAAAGATTATAAAGGTAAAGAAGGAAGATATTGGGTGTCTGAAGGTAATGTTCTACATCCAGATGTAATGAAAAATGGATTAGAATTTTCTAGAGGAGAAAGAGGAGCTCCAGTTGATAGGATATTATGGAATTTTTATAATGCTGACCCATTTAAAGCAACTACTACAAGAACAGTTGGTGGAAGAACTGGTGAATTAATTGACCAATGGTATAATGAGTTACTTGGTGGTGGAGAATCTATGACACCAGCTGAATCAGAAGGAGTGGTAGATAGATTTGAATCTGCAGCTGATAGATTAACTGTAGGAGTTAAGAAAGGTCTACAAGATTATAATCGCAAAGCACAATTGATTGCTAATGTAAAGAAAAAGATAGGTACTATCTTAAATAGTAAAATGAGATGGAATGCTAAACAAAAATCAATAGAAAAACTTAACGATTTGATTGGTAGATTAGAAAAAGAGATGGGGTATGATTTCTTACCTAAAGAATATTTAAAATCTAGAAAAGGTAAAGACTTAGATAAGGTAGAAGTAGTCTTTGCTGATGATAAAAATGTAATTGATGGTACTGTTTACTATGCAACACTAGAAAATATGAAGAATATGTTGCCTGGCGGGTTTGCATTAGGCTCAACTGCTAAAGAAGATTTAAGATTTATTCGGAAAATCAGAAAAGTATTCTATGGTAATCGAACTAGATTAAAAGAATTTATGAGGTTTGGTGGTAAGACATTACTAACTAGTCAAGAGATAGATTTAATAAATAAATTCCCAGACCTCAATACTTTTTATGAATTAGAGACAAAACTTCTATTGGAAGGATATGAGAACCATGGGCCTACCTTTCTATATGCATTTATGCAACCTGCACAGAACAAAAAGGCAGTAGGAGTATTTAATAATAGACCTGTTAGTGTACCTTATCAAGCAACTGAGACCTTTGACCCATCTTCTAAATATAGAAGGGGAATAAGATTACTTACAGCTATTACATCTGGAACAGAGAAGACTACTGAGAACTCTGAGGAGAATCAACGATTAGCAAAGCACCAGTTATCTCAAATTCAATTTATTGAATCTACATTTTCAAGGTTCTTTAATAAAAGAGTTGACCAAAGGTGGTTAGTTGGTGAAGAAGTAGGAGACTTTCTAGATGTAGGAGCATTAGGTAAGTCGAGTAAGATGGTAATGTATAATCATTTAAGATTACCAGATTTTAATCAAGACTTTACAAGATTGTTTAGTGACTTTAGGTCAGTACAATGGCAGAGAGATTCTAATAGAATGTCAAGTGGGTTTGGATTAATGAATGACCACTTAATGGATTTCTATAGAAATGTAATGAGACTAGCTGGTAA
>Ga0098061_1000622_pt1 | contig 17094 bp, 14 predicted proteins | sample 22_taG_FD_92579 | JGI IMG/M metagenome (GOLD analysis project Ga0098061, IMG submission 92579) | Marine viral communities from the Subarctic Pacific Ocean - 22_ETSP_OMZ_AT15343 metaG | ecosystem: Environmental > Aquatic > Marine > Oceanic | place: Subarctic Pacific Ocean | collected 2015-01-20
CTTTGGAGACGCTTTTACCCCTTTCTTAACTGTTGATAGAGAATACCTTACTATGTATCCTCAGTTCTATATTATGTATATGGGTGGTATGTCAGATAGTTTAGACCTAGAAAACACAAACACAGGAGATAGAACATATGAATATAAGAACGATGGATTTGATATTGATTCTGTGGGAGTAGGTCAAGACCCCCCCGATTTCTATGATACAGATGTTGTTCTTTTACCAACACAACCTGTAGCATATGGTGATTATCTGGCAGAAGGAACAATAATTGCTATTAATAACGCAGAATACGCGGCTGGTACCATTAAACCAGACACTCCTGGAACTCCGTTTTTTGTTCCCGCTGGTAATTGGGAATGTCATGGGATTTCAGGAACGGGTACATGTACTGTTAAAAGAGCAACAGTAAAGGCTTTTAGAGTTGCTTTCGGACAACAAAATCAGAACTTCTTTAAGTCATTAACATTAGACCAATCAGAATTCAAAGAAACACATGAGTCTTTATTACTAATTGATGCTCTAGTAAAAGAAGAAGCATCAACTAAAAACCCACAATTAAAGGGACAAAATTTGTTAAATGTATATCAAAAAAGATCATACTCCTGTGAAGTAGAAGCTTTTGGACTTCCACAAATACTACCCCTACAATACTTCCAATTAGATCAAGTACCTATGTTTCATGGGGCTTATTTAATAACAAATGTGGAACATACAATGACACAAGGAGAAATGTCTACAAGATTTAAGGGAGTGAGAGTGGCTCAAACAGTAAGTCCTTATGTTTCCGGTTTCCTAACCTCAGTTAATGCAGACGTAGTAGGAGACTATACTGGGACTAATGACATATTTGACGCTGACTCTATGACAGTAATTAATGGAAATGTACAGAGAATGGGTATATGGGTTGATGGGATATGGGATCCAAAAAACCCAAGCGCAGAAATAAAATTAATGATGAACCATGGATTTACAAACTTAGTGTTAGAGTTAAATCATTTTCCTGGGTGGGGATGTGATGGACCAAAAGAAGGTGATGATAGTTATGAGTGTCATGGAGATGACTCAAGAAGAGGATGGTATTGGGCCCCTTATTTACAATTTGCATCAGGTAGTAATAAATCACATAGATGGACTCAAAGGGCGTCATTTTCATTAAGTACGCTAAAGACATACGCTAAAACCATATGGGAAGTTGGCGGTGGAGCGGTAAAATTAACATTAATGGATAATATTGCCGCTTCTTATTACGGAATAGAAGACCAATGTGGAGGGACTAAACCTGATAGTTCATACACCAAATTAGATTGGGAGGCTCAAGGAATAAGTCAACCAATGACTTTCGCTCAACTAGTAAAAGAGTTAAATGATTATGCGGGTGGAAGAGTAATTCAAGCGATCGAATGGGACTGTGAAGGTAAATATATGAAAACATCTGGTTCAGGGACGGGTAGTGGTAATTGGAGTAATGGCCCTAAATTAAGATATTACCCACAAGACCATTTTGAGGGTGGTGAAAAGAGAGATACTATTTTAGCAATGTTAAAAAAACATAGACAGGAGTTAAATGATCTTGGTTTATCATATGTTGAGATGGGAGTTAACTGGAATGCGGGGACAAATGACAATGTTGACCCGGCTGATCCAAAATATTATAACTCTAGGTCTATTCCAGAATTTTCTCCAGCTGTTGATTATGTTTGTGGACAAGGATATAGTCATACCTATGCTATGAATGGTTCGAAAAGTACTGCTAGACCCAATTATGGAGCAAAATCTTGTAGTTGTAAATCCAATGGTTCCGGAGAATGTCAAAAAGAGTGTGGTACTTCAAAACATGCTTTTTGTGATAATCCTATGAGATTGCCGGACGATCCTTATGATGGTAATGGATATTGTTTAGATGATCGTTATGATGTTAAAGGTAGATACGGAGCAGGAGTTAGAGAGGCTTATAACGCGGCAGGTGCTAAAAGAATGTCGGATATGCAAAATAGAGATGGTAAACCTTATCTAATAGGAGGTTTAGCTGGTTATCGTAATAAATTCCCGGGATATAAGATACAAACAACTCTAGATATGCAATGGAACGGTTTTGCAAGACCAATACCAGGTAATGATTCATATGGAGCTGTTGAAATAAGGTGGTGGTCGTTCAATAACCTATTTGGAGAAAAGATACAGAAAAGATACAAACCTTTTCTGGATTGGTTAAAAGCTATGAAAGAAAAAATGGCGGCAGAAAGTAACTCCTAACATAAAGTAATCTATTTATATTATAATGTCACAAGAAGAAATTAGAAAATCATCGTTAGTTGGGTCTTTTGTAGAAAAGAGATCACTAGAAAAAATAATAAAATTACTTAAACAAGATTTTAACGTTGAAGAACATAAGATATTCATTCATCAGATAGAAGATAATGAAAAGAATTATCTTATTACCTATAAAGTCTCATTGAATTACGAAGAGAGGAAACTATTTAGAAAGAGAGTCAGAAACACATTTCCTTTACATAAAAAAGGTACCTCATTCTTTACCATCAACGGACTTAATAAACTTATTGAAAAGATATATAAATTAACTTCTGGAAATATAAATTATAAAAGTTATGATATCCCTTGGAAGGAATATGAGAATAATTTTATTATGATTAAAGAAAAAAATTTATATATAAGAACTATAAATAGAGTTTTCCTGGATACATGATATTTATTATAAAAGAATTCTTATTATGAACAAAGAAATTAAAAAAACAAACGATACCTTATCAGATTTTCTAGAAGAGAATTTGACGGAGAAAGGAGAAGACTGTAAAACTGAAGAGTGTAAACTAAAGTCCAAAGACGGTCTTATCGAATCAACTAAGATAATTAATAAAAAAGTAATAGTTGAGGATGGAAGAGAATTATTACGAGAAGTAACTTTTAAGCATGAGTAAAAAAATGAGAGTTAAATCACAACTTAGTGAAGAGTTAAAAAGACATTTAGATATCGTTAATTATACTGATAGACTTAATGGAACACAGACTATTGAAGAGAAGTTTAAGGTAACCTTCCAGGAACAAGAACCTGAGGAAGAGGTTGCTGATACACCAGAAGTTGATGATTTAGATGATATGGATATGGAAATGGATAGTGAAACAATGGTAGATGTGGGAGGAGAACCAACCTCATCACCAGGAGTAACACCACCATCACCAGGAGTAACACCACCAACACCAGGTGCTACACCACCAACACCAGGAGTGTCAACCGATATGGAGTCCCCAACACCAGACCCAATGGGAGGAGATATTGCTCCACCACCCCCACCACCTCCAGGTAGTCCACAAAATCCTACATTGGAGCCTGAAGTAGAAGAAATAGACGTTACTGATATAGTAAATAATACTGAAGAGATTGGAGATACAGTACAAAAATTTGCATCACAACTTACAGATATTGAGTCTAAATTTGCTGATTTAACAGATAAGCTAAGTAATATGGATATGTTGTTTCAAAAAATAGATTCGATTGAGAATGAAATAGGTGAGTTAAAACCACCAACACCAATAGAACAAATGGAGTTAAGATCATTAGATAGTTTTCCTTATAACCAAAGACTAGATAAATATTTTGAAGACAAAAAATCACAATACAAAAAACTAAGAGGGGTCGACTTAGAAGTACAAACACCAGAAAAAGAATATACATTGACTCAAGGCGAAGCCGATGAATGGGACCCAACTACTATTGATAGGTCGTTTAAGCCGGCCTATGACCAGAATAACCCAATGGGATATACCGGAGGATACTAAACAAAACAAAACAAAAAAATGGCAAGAATAATTAAGTTAAAAGAATCAGACATTACTAATATTGTTAGAAGAATATTAAGAGAAGATAGTCACTATGGTATGGGTAAGGATGAAAAATCTCGTACTAGACCAGGTCAAAAGGATTATACTGGACATAAAGGAAACCTTTCAAGAACTCATAAAGGTCGTGACTATGAAGAAGGTAAATCCGACATTACTTATGATACTATGATGAAAAATTTAGGTAATCCTAGAACAATGGATGATTTGTTGATGGGGTATGAAAAAGCATACAATATGGCAGAGGATGGAGGTATGCCAACACCAGACGAAGTGGCTAGTAGAGTAATGGAGATAGATAACACAGGAGGTGGAGATCCTGAACCAGTAGCAATGATAGTATGGTGGTTAGTAGGTATTGCGATAGGTTTGGGAATAAGATGGATTAATACTGGAAAACCACCATGGGTATGGGAATCAGATGTAACATTAAAAGAAAACATAGAGTTAGTAGGAAAATCAAAATCAGGTATTAATATCTATGAATTTGACTACATCAATAAAAAGTATGGAAACGGAAGATATCGTGGAGTTATGGCTCAAGAAGTACCTTCAGCATCTTTTGTTGGACCAGAAGGGACATTAATGGTAAATTATTCAAAAATAGATGTTAATTTCGAAGAATTAAATTAAAAATGGGTAGAGTAATAACATTAAGAGAGTCAGAGTTAACAACACTCATCCAAAGAATTGTATCTGAAGAAAAAAGAAAAAGTGATGGGGACTGTGAAGAGATAACAGTACGTAGTGTTAGTGATGTTAAACGTTTATTAGGAAATCCTAAGAGTATGAAACAATTGGTGAGTAATTATAAAAAACTATATAGTGGACAACCTAATACAAAAGGAATGCCAACACCAAAAGAAGTTATGGACAGAACTAAACACATTACAGATGGAAGACCTAAAGACCCAGTAGTTGCGGCTTTTTGGTGGATATTTGGAATTGTTATTGGACTAATGATAATCCTCTGCATTCAATGGTAGAGTCTGACATTTGACAAATAAAATAAATAATTATAATTTTAACCCAACCCGAACAGAGTTGGGTTTTTATTTATACAAGCATCTTTACTTTACGAGAATTGTTTTGTATATTTAATGAGTAAAAAAAATATTAATTAACATTATAAAAAAAAATTAAAATGAGCAACGTATTAGATTCAATTCTTAAACAGTATGAGTCCAACAAGTCTGGAATAGGGACCGAAAAAAAGAAGACAGACCTTACAAAATATTTCGCACCGTTTTTACCAAAAGGAGAAACAAGCGGAGAAAGAACAATTAGAATTTTACCTCCAGAAGATGGAGTTTCACCATTTACAGAAGCTTGGTTTCATGAGGTACAAATTGATGGTAAGTGGCAAAAACTTTATGACCCAGGTAAAAATGATAATGAAAGAAGTCCTATTAGTGAAGTAAATGAGGCTTTATTAATGACAGGAGATGCCCAAGATAAAGTTCTAGCAAGACAATATAGACCAAGAAAATTCTATGTTGTTAGAGTAATCGATAGAGATAGGGAAGATGAAGGAGTAAAGTTTTGGAGATTCAAACATAACTTCAAAGGAGATGGGATAATGGATAAATTAATCCCACTATTTCAAAAGAAAGGAGATATCACCAACCCAAGAGAGGGGAGAGATATTAATTTAATCCTTAAAGCGGTTAAATTACCAAGTGGTAACGGTACTTATACAACAGTTTCTACAATTATGGCTGAGGACCCATCAATGCTAACAACAGACGCAGAAAAGGCTAAACTTTGGATGGCTAACAAAGAAACATATAAAGATGTATATGTAAGGAAAGATGTGGAGTTTCTTGAGAAAGTTGCGAAAGGGGAAAATCCTTATGAAAGAAAAGAGGATACCACACCATCACCAACATCTACTGTTAGTAATACAACAATAGCAGAACTAGATAAGGGTACAGAGATTAACATGGACGATATGCCATTTTAATAACTATAGATATGGCTAAATCAATAAAGAAAAAAACATTCTCATTAGAGGACTTACAAGGAAAGTATAGTACAAAGGCAAAATACAAAGAAGATAGTTTCTTTGATGTTGGTGAGGCTTTTTATAAAGCTTGTGGTATACCAGGACCAGCAGAAGGACATATAAATGTATTTTTAGGACATTCTGATACTGGAAAAACTACAGCTTTAGTTAGGTCAGCTATAGACGCTCAGAAAAAAGGAAAATTACCAGTTTTTATCATCACTGAACAAAAATGGGATTTCCAACACGCGAAATTAATGGGATTTGATTGTAAATTAAATGAAACAGGGGAGTGGAGTGGTACCTTCTTATTTAATGATGGATTTTCTTATATAGAACAGATTACTGATTATATAAATGAATTAATAGATGAGCAACAAAAAGGAAATATACCTTATGATTTAGTTTTCTTTTGGGATTCAGTAGGTTCTGTACCTTGTAAAATGACTTTTGAAGGTAAAGGTGGAAAAATGCATAACGCAAGTACGTTAGCGGATAAAATAGGAATGGGAATCAATCAAAGAATCACAGGTTCAAGAAAAGAAAGTGAAAAGTTTACTAATACCTTGATAATTGTTAATCAACCATGGGTAGAATTACCAGATAATCCATTCAGTCAACCAAGAATTAAAATGAAAGGAGGAGAAGCTATATTTCTAAACTCCACTCTAGTTTTTTTATTCGGAAACCAAAAAAATTCTGGAATATCGAAAATAAATGCCACTAAAAATGGACGTAAAGTAGCGTTTGCTACTAGAACCAAAGTCTCCATACTTAAAAATCACGTAAATGGTATTGGTTTTTCTGATGGTAGAGTAATTGTTACACCACATAATTTTATTAATGATGATGCTAACGATATAAAGAAGTACAAAGAAAGTCACTCAAGTTATTGGGTTGAGCAATTTGAAAAAGCTGGTGAGAAAGTAGATGATGGAAGTTTCGAACTAGTAGAATCCGATGTTTAACCTTTTAATTATCATGAGTTGAGACGAAGAAACAATCACAAAAAATTTGAGACCCTTATAGTCGACGGTGACGCTTTATTAAAAAGAGCATTTTTTGGAGCAAAAAATGTTTTTAATGAAAATAAAGAACATATCGGAGGACTATATCAGTTTATTAATATTCTTAGAAAAACTCTATCAGAAAAATACTATGATAAAGTAGTAGTTTTCTGGGATGGGAAAGACGGTAATTTAACTAGAAGAAAAATATACCCTAACTATAAAACCAATAGAAAGAAATCTAAGAACTATGATTCAGAGTCCTTCCTAAGACAGAAATTAAGGACCCAACAATACCTAGAAGAATTATACATAAGACAACACATAGACAAAAATACTGAGGCAGATGACTTGATTGCCTATTATTGTCTTAAGAGAAAAGAAAACGAAATAATCACAATTTATACTGCAGATAGAGATATTGTGCAATTAGTTAATGAAGGTGTGTATGTTTTCTTACTTGATAAGAAAGAATTAGTAAAAGAAGATACAGTATTAACCACTAGAGAATTGGACTATCTCCCTAAAAATGTTTGTTTAGTTAAGATGTTAATTGGCGATTCTTCCGATAATATTCTTGGTATAAAAGGACTATCCCCCAAAAGGTTAGGTGAATTAGTACCAGACCTTAAAACCAGAAAGGTTGAGTTAGATGAGATTAAGAAACTAGAATACGAAGGAGATAACTGGAGGATAACTAGAGTATTAAACAATATAAAAACCGGCACGAGTAATGGTGGGGTATTTGGAGATGAACTATATAAGATAAATAAAAGAATAATTAACCTGAAAGAACCTTTTGTTGATGAAAGGGCTAGGAAAAATGTGGAAGATTTAGTAAACTTAGACTTAGATCCTTCAGGGAGAGATTACAAAAATGTAATAAAGATGATGATAGAAGATGGGTTGGTAAATGTTATTCCAGCGTCATACGAGGACCAGTCAGAGTTTTTAATACCATTCATAACACTTAAAAATAATGAAACAAAAAATGGAAAAAACTAGAAATAAATACACGGATAAATTTGAGTTTATATTAAGAATTAATAATCACATTGTTTGCCAAAGATACTTTAATATTAGAGGATATAGTAATACAGCTAAAGACTCCATGGATCTAAAATGGGAGTTAAACGAGATTGTATCAACAATACAAAGTTATTTACGAGATAAAAGCGAAGATTTTCTTTGGACAAATTACAACCCTTATAGTACTAAAAACTCCGTAGTAAGAGAGGATAAAAAAGACGGTGAAGACTACTTTACCTTTGAAATCAGGGTAGATGGTAAGGTAATAATCATAGAAAGATTTACCGGAATGGAATATCCACCAAAGATAAGGTATTCAGTGAATATAAAATCATTGATACCAGTGATAATTTCAAAGATTCAGAGGTGTTTGAGTAAGAGAAAATACACAAATGCGAGCAGATATTATGGGTACTCTAACGGGTCGAAATAATATGAATAGTATATTTATAATAAAAGAAAATTTATAGAATGACAGATAGAAATTTTGGATACTTAGGGGATAAATTCCAATTAAAGTTACTTTCACTTTTAATAGTTGATAACAAGTTCGCCGATAATATAGTAGAGTCAATTGAACCGACCTATTTTGATGACCAATATTGTAGATTATTGATGCAATTAATAAAAGAATATTACACTAAATATGAAACAGTACCTACTCATGACTCCCTTGATCAACTTATTAGAATCGAGGTATCAAACGAAACCGCAAAAGAATACCTAAAAGACACATTAAAAAAACTAAAGGACCAAGATTTTGCAGATGCTGATTTTACGCAACAAACGGCATTAAAATTCTGTAAACAACAAGAGATAAAAAAAGCAATATCTAGTTCAGAAAAAATAATGTCAAATGGTAATTTTGAAGATTATGATAAGATAGAAGATTTATTTAGAAAGGCTCTCAGTGTTGGTAATGATAAAGAAGATGGTATTGATGTCTTTACGGCCCTAGAAGAGGTCTTATCAGATGATTTTAGACATCCAGTACAAACAGGTATAACAGGAATAGATAACATAACTAATGGAGGACTATCAAAAGGAGAGTTAGGTGTAGTTTTAGCCCCTTTTGGTGTGGGTAAATCCACTGTATTGACAAAATTTGCCAACACCGCTTATAATTTAGGACATAATGTCGTACAAATAATTTTTGAAGACAACCCAAAAGTCATACAAAGAAAGCACATATCATGTTGGACTGGTATCGAATTAAATGAATTATCTGAGAGAAAAGAAGAGGTTAAAGAAAAGTTAAAAGAGTTTAAGAAGGATAGAGGAAACCTAATAATTAAAAAAATGGCTTCTGATGGGACGACAGTTGCTAAAATAAAACATTATATTAGAAAACTAATCACTAGAGGTATAAGACCGGATGTCATTCTTTTAGATTATATCGATTGTGTTGTTCCAAGTAGACTTTTTACAGATGAATACGCTGGAGAAGGGAATGTAATGAGAGAATTCGAAACACTAGTCCATGAATTCGATATGGTAGGATGGACGGCAGTACAAGGAAATAGAAGTTCAATAGGTGCGGATGTAGTTGAGGCTCATCAGATAGGAGGGTCTATAAAAAAGGGTCAGATAGGACACTTTATTATGTCCATCGCCAAGACTTTAGAACAAAAAGAAAGTGGTAGAGCAACTATTGCTGTACTTAAATCTAGATTTGGTAAAGATGGTGTTATATTTGAAGATTGTGTATTTGATAACGGTAAAGTACATATAGATACAGATGACCAAGTATCCTTTTTAGGTTTTGAGGATGTTAAAAAAGAAAAGAAGGCGAATAGGGTCTTAGACGCAATACAGAAGAGAAACGAAAAGTTAAATAATAATTAAGAAAAATTTATAAGAAATGGATGTATCAAATAGAATTTTGTCGGATATTACTGTGTATATGAAATATGCTAAATATATCCCTGAACTAAATAGAAGAGAGACTTGGGAAGAACTAGTCACAAGAAATAAAAATATGCACATTAAAAAATATCCTAACTTAAAAAATGAGATAGAAGAAAAATATACTTTAGTGTACGATAAAAAAGTATTACCCTCTATGAGGTCTATGCAGTTTGGTGGTAAACCAATCGAGATTAGTCCAAACAGAATATATAATTGTGCTTATGTACCATTAGACCATGTAGATGCTTTTAGTGAGACAATGTTTTTATTATTAGGTGGTACAGGAGTAGGATACTCAGTTCAGAAACATCACGTGGCGAAACTACCAATAATCCAAAAACCATACCCTAAAAGAAAGAGAAGATTCCTGATTGGAGATTCTATTGAAGGTTGGGCAGATTCAATTAAAGTATTGATGAAATCATATATGAATGGTGGTGGATCAAGAGTAGAATTTGACTACACAGATATTAGAGCTAAAGGTGCTAGATTAATAACTTCAGGTGGTAAAGCTCCAGGACCCCAACCACTTAAGGAGTGCTTGGTAAAAATTGAAGGAATATTAGAAGCAAAAGAAAATGGAGAACACTTAACTACATTAGAGGTACATGATATCGTATGTTATATCGCAGATGCCGTTTTAGCGGGAGGTATACGTAGAGCTGCTCTAATTAGTTTGTTTAGTGCGGATGATGACGCGATGATATCAAGCAAAGCAGGTAACTGGTGGGAATTAAATCCTCAGAGAGGAAGAGCGAACAACTCAGCATGTTTAATGAGACATAAAATTACCAAGGAATTTTTTATGGGTTTATGGAAACGAGTTGAACTATCAGGGGCAGGAGAACCTGGGATATACTTAAACAATGATAAAGATTGGGGAACTAATCCTTGTTGTGAAATTGCATTAAGACCAAATCAATTCTGTAATCTTTGTGAGGTTAATGTAAGTAATATTGAATCACAAGAAGACCTAAATGAAAGAGTAAAAACTGCTGCTTTTATAGGGACACTACAAGCGGGGTACACATCATTTCATTATTTAAGAGAAATATGGCAAGAGACAACAGAGAAAGATGCGCTTATAGGAGTGTCAATGACAGGAATAGGTTCTGGAAAAGTACTAAATTATGATATGGCAAAGGCCGCTAGTTTAGTTAAAAGAGAAAACACTAGAGTATCTAAATTAATTGACATAAACCAATCGGCAAGATGTACCACAGTAAAACCCGCAGGGACGACATCGTTAACATTAGGTACAAGTTCTGGTATTCATGCATGGCACAATGATTATTATATTAGAAGAATTAGAGTTGGTAAGAATGAAGCTATTTACACATACCTAAAGATTAATCACCCAGAATTAGTAGAAGATGAGTATTTTAGACCACACGACACAGCGGTTATTAGTATCCCACAAAAAGCGCCTATGGGTGCAATTATGAGAACAGAATCTCCATTCCAACTTCTAGAAAGAGTTAAGAAAGTAGCAACAGAATGGGTAAAATCAGGACATAGAAAAGGTTCAAATTCACATAATGTTTCAGCCACAATTTCATTGAGAGAACATGAATGGGACGCTGCCGGAGAATGGATGTGGGAGAATAGAAAACATTATAACGGACTTTCAGTATTACCTTATAATGGTGGTACCTATAAACAAGCACCATTTGAGGATATAACAAAAGAACAATATGAAGAGATGATGGAATCATTAACGATGGTCGATTTATCAAACGTAGTAGAATTAGACGATAATACTGACCTATCTGGTGAATTAGCTTGTTCTGGTGGTAATTGTGAAATCGATGTAGATATGAAATCTATAGAGGAGAAGGGAGAGGTCGAATTAAACGATGCATAAATTTAGTAAAGAAGTTTTATACCATTTTAATTGTGGTAAATGTAATAAATGGTGGTCAATTGCTGACTACCATTTGTTTTCTAATAATGTACCAGAAAATGAAAAAAAGGTACCTATGTTAATAACATGTCCTCACTGTGGACATAATGAAGAAATAAAAGAAGTGAAAAATGAATGAAGTTTTACAAATTAAAACAATCGATATTTATAATAAAGAATTATAAATGGCAAAAAGAAGTATAAATATAGCATTTCCTTTTGAACCTTCTGCGGTAGGAGATTTTCTTTTAATGAATACAACTACCGAGAGAGCAATAAAATCGGATTTAATTCATTTACTATTAACTCGTAAAGGAGATAGATTATATAATCCTGAGTTTGGATCTGGACTATATAATTATATATTTGAACAAATTGATGAAACTACTTTATCAGACATTAAAAGAGATTTAGAAGAAAAGATTAAAAAATACATCCCAAACCTAACAATAGATGAAATAATTGTTACACCAGACCCAGATAGGAATCAAATGAAAATAAATTTTGAATATACAATAACACAAGACTCTTTCGTAGAAAGTGATTCTATTGAAGTAATACTATAATATGGCAAAACAAATTAATTATAATGCTAGGAATTTCGTTGAGGTAAGAACTGAATTAATAAATTTTGTTAGACAATATTATCCAGAATTATACAGTGACTTTAATGACGCATCTATTGGGCAGATGTTATTAGAATTAAACGCAGCGGTAGCGGACATGCTTTCATTTAACACGGATAGAATGTTTCAAGAAACACAACTTGATTATGCTCAAGAAAGATCATCTGTGTTAGCAATGGGTAGAACATTAGGATTGAAGATACCAGGAGTAAGACCAAGTGTATCTTTAGTAGATTTTAGAGTTACAGTTCCTCCTAAGGGAGATTCCTTTGATGCTTCTTATTGTCCAATAGTACAATATGGTTCACAAGTACAAGGAGGGGGACAAACATTTGAAGTAGGAGAAGATATAAACTTTAGATCTCCTCTTTCAGTTGGTGGAATACCTAATAGATTAGTAATCCCTAATAAAAACTCAAACAATGTGTTAGTTTCATATGATCTTATAAAAAGAGAAGTGGTAGTTAATGGTCAAACAAAAATTCTTAAACAAAATATAAGAACGGCAGATATTAACCCATTTATGGAAATAATAATTCCGGAAACAAATGTTATTAGTGTAGAACAAGTTAAGATGGTAGATGGACTTAATGCGGTCCAACCAACCCTATCCCAATTTCTAGAATTTACTAATAGATTTTATGAAGTTGATTCATTAGCAGAGGGACAAATTTTTATTAAAGATCAAAGAGGGAGTAGTGATAATATAGTGGTGACTCCAGGAGCTTGGGTAGATATAGACAAGAAATTTGTAATGGATTATACCGATAAAGGATTTTGTCGTCTTACATTTGGGGGTGGTACGAATAACGCAGAACCTCTAGATAATTACTTAACTAATAATGCTCTTACACAGGTAGAGACAGTATTAAATAATAGAAGTTTAGGCGAATTACCAAAAGCAAACAGCACACTTTATATTAGATATCGTGTAGGAGGGGGTACAACCTCAAATATCGGACCTAACACTTTACAGAATAAAGGGGTAACTAATATTTTAACTAAAGGAAATATACAATCGAATAATGATCAAGTTAATAATTCACTTAGAGTAAATAATACAATACCCGCAATTGGAGGGGCAGACGCTCCTAATCTAGAGGAATTACGAAATTTAATTAGATATAATTTTGCTTCACAAAATAGAGCAGTAACAGTTCGTGATTATTTGGCGATTATGAGTAAGATGAATAGTAAATTTGGTTCGGCCTTCAGATCAGGTATCTCTGAAAATCAGAATAAGATAGAAGTATCTACATTAGGGTTGGGGGCCGACGGTAAACTAACCAACGCATCTACCGCTACTCTTAGGGAAAATGTTAGTAGATACTTAGCTAATTATCGAATGATTAATGACTACATTACAATCACAGGGGGTAAAATTCTAAATATTGGTATAGATGTTTACACTTTTATAGATTCAGATTATAATAGATCCGCAGTTTCTGCAGAAATAATAACTAAAATAACGGAGTATTTTCAGGTAAGCAACCAAGAAATGGGACAAAATGTATATTTGGCTGATCTTTCTAAAGAATTGAACAATATAGATGGGGTACTTAATATAACAGAAATAAAAGTATATAATAAAGTAGGGGGTGAATACTCTATTGATCAGGTAACCCAACCTTACGTTAGCACGGTAACTAGAGAAATTGATACAATGGGTGATCTAACTTTATATGGTAATTTTAATACGATGTTTGAGATAAAGTACCCACAATCGGATATTAGAGTGATTGCTAAATAACTCTCGTTTACTTTTCAAAAAATATCATTAAAAATATTTATATAGTAAATAAATTTAATGGGAGAGAACAAATCAATTAAAATTAAGACCAAACAAGGTCAACAAAGTGTTAATATCGACATTCAACAGGACTTCGATTACCTAGAAGTTCTAAGTCTAAGAATATTACAAAAGGATGCGTATAGAATATTTTGTTCTGATTATGGTGTTTTAATTGGTAAAGTTTTGGCTAATGGAGGATTTCCAATCCCAAATGCTAAACTATCTCTTTTTATTGCGTTAGATGAAGAAGATTCTAAGAATGAGGAAGTTGTATCTGTATACCCGTTTAATACCCCTCAGGATACTCTATTCTCAGGTAAAAGATATAATTTATTACCACGAGACCAACAATACAATACCCCAGTTACTCATACTCCAGTAGGGACCTTTCCCTCAAAGTACGATATCATGACCAATAAAACACTAAAGTATGTTCATGAGAAGTATTATAAATATACTACCACAACAAACAAGAATGGGGATTATATGTTCTTTGGGGTACCAAGCGGTACCCATATAGTACATATGGACATTGACTTAAGTGATATTGGTACTAATTCAGTTACTCCCGCCGATTTAATTAATCTAGGTTATTCACCTTATCTCTTTGAAAGTGCAACACAGTTTAGGAGTTCTAATGACTTTGATCAATTAGCTCAAATCGTAGGACAGAATCAGACTACTTTTATAAATCCTTTTTGGGGTGACCCAGACCAATGCTCCTTTGGGATAACACGACTAGACTTCTCAACTTCACGATTTGTATACCCAAAAGGATATTTCATAGGAAGTGTCTATACAGATGGTAAACCTACAGATGTTAATTCTTTTGTTCCTAGATCTTGTTGGCAAAAGAGTGCAAATAGTGCAGCAAGTCCAGATGGGTTTCCTTATGGTGTTTCTAGAGTAGTTAGGGCTGAGAAATTAAGAACTCCTAGACAAATCGTAGAAAACTCAGAAGTTTATGGTCATAAAGCTATTATCGAGGCGGTTAGGATAAATGAGGAAACTAGGGAACCCGAATATGTTGGGCAGTGGGAAACAGATTTAGATGGTAATTTTCTTATTCCCCTACCCTTAAATAGAGGTAAGAAAGCGTGGGACGAGAACGAACAAGGTTGGGCAGATAATGAGGATGGGTTTTTTACTTATGCTGATTATCGTTTTAAGATATATTTCGAAGGACAAGGAGATCATGGAGCAGGAGGTAGACCAGAATATCAATTTGATGGGTACACAGATTATGAAACCACTGTTGACGATAATGGTAATACGAGCATAAAATATGACCATACATTTACTGAGTCATCGAAGACTAATAGGGGAGTTATATTTGCCCCAAACCCAAATCTTTGGGATGCTTCAAATGAGTATGCTTTTTATGCTAAACCAGCTTGGCAAACTAGTGACGGATACGAATATAATATGGAGGATCAATTCGGTAATGCAGTGGGGCATTTCAAAAATTATGCAAGAATAAGATTAGGTAGTTATTATACTACAGAACAAATTTTTAATCTCAAGGTTGATTTTGACAGTGCGGTTAGAGGAACAGACTTATACGACAATAAAAGATGGTTTAACGGAACATCTGATTACTATTATGGAAATTGTCCTGACTGTTATGATGGGACTCCAGAGTTTGATGATTGGAGTGTAGGGACAAACCCATGGATAATCATGTCCGCCTTTATGAACCCAAATATGGGTAAAAACCAATTCCCAATTAATTACTTATTTGGAAAATATTTGATGAAAGATCCTTCAGTTCAAGAAGTTAAATCAGATGTAAATATGGCACAAGAAGGAGGGTTTGTGTCAAATTGGATTAATGATCCGATGGTAGAAGCAACTTTTGGTCCAGCTTATGGAGAGAATGAAGTTGATGGACCCGACGATTACCCATTTTCCCCGAACCCAACTTGGACAGCCAATGCGTATGGGTTCAAATCGCCAATCGGAGATGAGGGAAGTGGTGATCCAACAGGTCAATGTGGAGATGGAAGTGGAAGTGGAGGTTGTTGCAGTTCCGATGATGTTGATGGTGGTTCTGGTACTTTTCAACTAAATATGGCCGTAAATATGACCTCAGATAAAGAAGACGCTTTTATAACCAATGTGGGTAACTTTGCTAATTGTAATGGATGTATAAATCTAAATACCTTTGGTGGCGCCGGTGCTGGCGGAGCATTTAATGAAAATACAGGACCATATGGGTATAACTGGCAAACACCAGGAACAAACGATCCTTATGATGTTACGATTATAGACCCCAATAATGGTCTTAATGGGAATGCAGGTTATGGTGGATTCGTCGCTCCTGTTGCAGGAGTATATAGAATCCACACCGCAATAGCTTATTGTGGTGCTAAATCAACATATTGGGCGTCGGCAGGATTTGCAATATGTGACACGACCTCAGTGGATTGCTCCAATGATAATAATTGGGAGTATTCAGGTAGGACCACGGTTATTGCAGAGACCCCTAAACCCAATGAAGACGGTGGTTGGATGGATTTTCTTGGACCGGGGAGTACTACTTTTCCTTGGGGTACCTCTAGATTTAATAATGCGGGTTCATTAGAAGACTGGCAATTATCTAATGGACAGATGACTTGGGATTTACCAATGAAAGAAGGTCAAGCAATAAAGTTATTAGTTCGTGCATCTAAAGCAGATGGTGGTGCTGCCAGTCCTTATCAAAATGCTAATAATAACGGTAGTTTAACTATAATACATTGGGGATATAATTCTACTGCAAATCCGGCTGGTGGGACATATCCAAATTACGTCACTAGTATGAAAGTAACGAAATTTACGTATAATGGAAAAAGTAAAACAACAGATAGGTGGACAAATGAAGGGATAACTGGAAGTCTATATTTTCCACAATATTATCTAGGTGCGGATGAAAATCAGTCATGTAGTAGGGCGAATGGAGATTTTGAGTCAGCTAATGATA
>Ga0098061_1000623_pt1 | contig 17058 bp, 19 predicted proteins | sample 22_taG_FD_92579 | JGI IMG/M metagenome (GOLD analysis project Ga0098061, IMG submission 92579) | Marine viral communities from the Subarctic Pacific Ocean - 22_ETSP_OMZ_AT15343 metaG | ecosystem: Environmental > Aquatic > Marine > Oceanic | place: Subarctic Pacific Ocean | collected 2015-01-20
GTCCAGGCGTGAGTTGTGTGAGTTGCATGCGCCCCACAAACATTAAATATGTGAGTGCTTGCAACACGCAACAGTCACACCGTGAGTTGCTTAGCACACGCAAGCATCCGCCCTGACGGGCAACCGGGCACAGGAATGCCCGATACAAAAGCGAATTTTTCAGGTACAATACTTGTATGACGATGACGAGAGACAACAGCACCAACACCGCGCGAATGGTCGCCGGTGCGCGCGCGTCCTCGGCGCGTCAATCGGGCACGATAATGCCCGATACAAAAACCGATTTCTTTGGTATTATATAAACAGTTGAGGGGCACTAAAGCCCCGCCCGTCTCGAAAGGACACACAACATGACCGACATTTTCCTTGCTACCGCCGCCGATATGACCCTCGCATTCTCCAACATCGGCTCCGCTTTCACTTTCATCCAGGACTCGCACGGCGACTTGAACGCGGAAGGGTCCGCGCTTATGCTCGCGACCCGGAAAGGGCAGGTCCCGGCAACCAATAAGGCTGTCAAGGCGAGCTATGACCGCGTGCTGACCTTCACCGCTGCCGGCGCCGACGCGGCTTCGCGTGTCGCCGCCGCCCAGAGTAAGCTGGACGGCGCATTGCAGGCATGCGCGCTCGTCGGCGTCGACCCGGCGAACGTCGCGACCGTGGGCAATCTCCGGCACGCTCTAATCGAGGCTTGCGAAGCCGCGTCGGCGCTCGTCGATTCTGACGGCGACGCGGTAGTGCTTACCATCGAGCGGATGACCCTCCACAAGCGAGGCTACAAGGCGAGCTAATTGCAAGCCGCAAACAATTCAGCCCGGGTTCGCCCGGGCTTTTTTGTGTCTGCCGTGAGTGCTTGCAAGTACTAAGTAACTCACAAGATGCATCATTAATTCCTTAAAACTCACATGACACATTCTTGACATAGGGGGCCCCCTCCCCCCTGGCGGGCCCGAATATATGTGCTATACAAGCATATGGGGGCAATTGCATGCCTAAGTACGTTAACGATCCGCGAGCAATTTTCCGGACTTTTTGACATATCAGACAAGAATAACATATTAGCGGCATAATTAGAATAGATGGAATTCCTGCAAAACGCAATCATGATAGTCGGCCTAACGAGCTTGGGCCTATTATGGACATTCGCGGTAGTGGGAGCCTTGGGCGTCTTTTGGGACTCAATCGGCGAACATGTACTAGGCCTAATCCAGAGACTTAAGAGATAGGGGATGCATGCGACGCGATGACCAACCCGCTTCTACACGCCATAGTGTTCATAGCCGCCGTTGTAATACCCGGCGGGCTGCTGGTCTATTTCGCATGGGCGGCGTGTGAGAGAAGACGAACCAAGCTAGCTTCCCTTAAGGCGAACCCTAATCAAAACAGCGAATATGGCGCGTATAGAGACATTCCAGCAAAACCTCCAACCCCTCATGATGCCCGGGATGCATTCACCCGCATGTACCCCCCAGAATCCCTGCGCATGCGAGCAAGACGCGAGAGGCTCAATCGCGCGCGCATAGCCAAAACGCGACCCCGCAAAAAATCCCAGTAGAAATTTCACAGACTTTTGCAGTTTCGGCACATCATGTGCATCTTCTCACAACAACTTATTTGGGCTGTATGCTATACTGCGGCCTACTTATGTCTGTTATGCGTAATATTCTGCGAAACAGTGATGAACTTACTCAAGCTATCTTTTGGGTATGTGTTGCCTCAATTATTGGATCCCTTGCTTGGATCTTGAGCCATACTTAATGTTATATCCCTTTATTTCTTTTAACCGTGCGCCAGAGTTCTTGCTCGGGTTGTCCCTGCAAAACGGATCCAACCAATGGAGCGTTTGGAGCATCCGTATGTGTGCCAGCATGCTATCTTGGGAATTATGCGTCGGGTTACGTTATAAAAAGCTCTTTTAGCGCGCCTGTGTAAATAAAAAAATTTGCGAGTTTCTTGACTATTTACTATAAGGGGGCTTTTATGTTTGGCCTAAACTTTATTGTTCTTGTTTGTCTTTGTGTTCTGGGTGTTATCAATCTGATTGGTATCTATCGAAACAATAAAAGAGAACAAGAAAACCGCTTTATTGCTGATTATTTGCAAGACTTGACGACTAAGAGCTATCAAGAGATAACCAAAAACAAAAAAATGGTCGAAAAAGCCAAATCTGAAGTGGAGGCGGCGAGCGAATTGTTGAAAAACTTTCCCTATGGTGAAATGTCCGAGGCTGCAACGGATCCAATGGGGGATTTTGAGTCGCCGATGATGTTGTCGACAATCCTTTCTGTTCTTGTGAAGAAATATGGTGGCGCGCGGCTGGGTCTTGACGATTTCCTGGCGATCGGCGAAGAATATGTTACAGTGTATGTTGATATGAATACGAAAGAGCTAATATTGGCCCTATCTTCTGGTAGTCTTGAGGCGGACGCTCTTTCCGCTCTAAAATATGGAAGTTCTGATGACAACACCTTCCATTAAAACTAATTAGTGCGTGCAACCCGGGGATTTGGTTCGATTAATTAAACATGGCCATATTGGTGTCGTGGTGGATGTTTTTGGCGATCTTGATCCTGAGGAGCCCTGGGTGTATGTTCTATTTACCCACCCAGCTCAATCATATCAATGGTGTAAGAAAAGCTCCCTTGTGCTTCTGGTGACGAAGAAAAGCGGAAGCCTATGAATCTCGCCATAAATTATTCGAAGCAAACTTGAGCACTTCTTCGGCAGAGTCTTCATTATATCCATAATTATCGATTAGTGTTTGAACCATTGAATTAAATTTCTTCTTTTGTTTGGTGTCTCGACTTTTGCTTTTAGTGACAATGCGCGAGATATCTCTTACAGAAGCAACGAGCTTGTTTTCGACTGCTTCTTTTAAGGGCCCATAAGAGCGCCAATCAATTACCTCGCCTCTGCGTAATTTGGCAAACATGTAAGAAGTAATATCGGCGCGGAAGTTGTTTTTGGCAGACCCCTTGATCTGGATTTGCTCCTCAATTGATTGCAGAAACTTTTCATCCGGCTCCATATCTTCATTTGTTACAGCGTCCTTGACCTTGGTGCTATTAACATAGGCCTCCGCATGATCAAGATAGTTATTGAAGAGAGATTCTGCTTGTTCTTCGTATGCCGTAACAAAAGCTTTTGTGATTTCTTTTTCAAGAATTGCCAAGTATTCTTCATGAAGCGTTTTCTGAAGGAATCCTAAACAGTGATTGCGATGGTCGGGATTTACAATCTGTTCCTTGACTTGTTTGATGAGTGCATCGCGGATTGAAATTGGGGTTATCATGTTTTTGGTTGAATCGGCTAGCGCGGCGTCGATGGCTTTCATAACGAATCGCGTCGAGATCCCAGTCATCCCCTCGTCTTCAATTTCATCTCGTAGATCTTTGATGTCGACTTTCTTTATCAAACCTTTTTCAACAATTTCGCCGCCATTATAAATTTTCATCTTGGTAAGAGGATCGACTTTGTTGGATGTCTTGAGTCTGGATAGTACAGCAAACATGGCTGCAACCTCTAGGGTATGGGGGGCGATGTGATAATTAAAGTCCGAGCGATCGATAAGCTTTTGGTAGATGCGAACTTCTTGTTCATATTCTAAAGTATAGGGCACATTAACACGGACGATGCGATCGAGGATTGCCTCATTGGTGTGTTCCGCTTTAAACTTGTTCCACTCAGCTTCGTTGCAGTGAGCAATAATTACACCATCAAAATAAATCATTGCTTGTTTGCCAGGAGAAGGAACGTTCTTTTCTTGTGTGGCTGTTATCATGGTATGCAAGAATTCAATCTCATTTTTGAAGACCTCAACAAATTCTACGATGCCTCTGTTGCCGACGTTAAAGGCTCCGTTGAGACTCAAAACGCGCGGGTCATCTTCTGGATAAAGGTCCAGTTTGGAGATGTCCTCGGAACCAATCAGTAAGCTTGTGTCTTGTGTGTTGGGATCCATGGGAGGCACAACGCCAACGCCTTTTCGGCCGCGAATAGAGAACTCTGATCGTGTGATGGGAAACTTTGTATAGTCTCCCTTAAATTCATTTATAAGTCGATGTCGACAAACAGGGCACAAATCGCCTTCAATCTTGATGCTGTACATCGTCTCAAAACCCTCTCGTAAAGTACGAGGAATAAGATGGAGGGGTTCTTCTCGAATTGGGCATTTATCTAGAACATATAGGGGATCGCACTGTTCTAGAGCGTACTTGATGTGCTCGACTAAGGCTGATTTGCCGGCGCCCACGGGGCCTAGTAACAGAAGTACCTGGCGACTTTCTTCGCCTTTCATAGCGGCAGAATAAAGGAAGCGCATTATTTTTTCCAATGAGCGTTCCATGCCAAAAAACTGATCGGCAAAATAATTGTAAACCTTAACTGTTTCGCCGTTAAAGAGCTTGTTGCAGCGATCGTTGGTTTCGTCTAGCGTGGTGACACCGTACGATTTGATTTGATTAAACAATCTCTTGTGTGATAAAACAGAAACATTTTGATCTTCTTCTAATATGTTGAGATAATCTTCTAAAAAGCCACAAAATTTTTCTACTTTTTTGGTTTCTTGGTGTTTCTTTATGTTTTGTAAAAACTTTTTAGTAGTACTCATATCTCTTAAAACTCCCATTTTTCGTTTTCTATAATAGTGGTTAATCTAATCTCGTCGCCCCAAAGTGTTTTGACATAATCAAAGACTTTTCGGGCATATGCAAGATCCAAATCTCGACCATCGTGTTCATGTACTAAAGAAAGTGTATTATTTTTCTCAATTTCATCTATAAAAACGGTGGGCACACGATTTAGGCCCACATTTCTAATTAATTCGTTTCTGACGTCTTCCCATCCTTCATCATCGGATATGTTATCTATTGTAGTGCCTTTGACCTCTTTTTTAAAGGAATAACTAAAGTAATTCATATCTTGCATGAACTCCTGATCTAAATAGCATCTCAAGAATGTAATATCATTCTGAACTTCTCTTATCATCATTGCTTCTTCGAAACCTTTTTCCTCAATAAGCTTCTTGAACAGCATAAAGCCCAGATGATAGGGGTTTAGTTGTCCCAGGTGTGGGCGCACTACTTGGTTGTGTAGTTTAATAAACGGAAGATGAAGACTATCTGGGAGCTTAAGCTCATTTATTATCTTATAATGTATGGTACAAGCCCACCCTTCATTCATAATTTTAGTTAAAGCTTGGGGAATAAAATATTTTGAACTCTCTTCAACAATTAAAATAAGATTGCGCTCCCACTCTCTTAGGTGTTTGCTGTGCTCCGCAATAAACTTTAAAATATTATACTCGGGATGAAGTGGTATTTTTTCTAAATCTGGTGTATAGCTTGGTAATTCATTTATTAGCTCTTTTTCAATTTGTAGCTTCTCTTTTCTTGTTTTATATTTAATGCCAGGATGTCGAGGAACTTGATATTTAACTGAATGGGCTGCATCCAATATATTTTCTACTTTGCCAATCCCAATAGAAGGGTCTTCGATTAGTTGCCTAACGTATTTAGCGGCAGATTTAAAACTGCCGATTATATTATCTGGATTTGTGTCTAGAAACAGGCGATTATTTTTAAAGAAGTCGCTGTGCCCAACACAATGCGCCATCGTCAAAACATGAGTATGAAGCGGGTTCTCTCTCATGAGATAGGCTATGCTTGGGTTCGAGTTAATTATCATCTCATAGGGCAAGCCAGTTTGGCCTAAATTATACAAAGTATGAGTTCTTTCAAACTCTTTGCCGTATGACCAGTGCCGATAATGTGTTGGAAGGCCGGTATATGCCATAGCGCCTAGCATTTCTTGGTAATCAATAATCTCATAATCGATCGGATACCAATCTAAGCCCAAATCCTCGGCTACACGACAGATTTTTTCATCCCAACGTAACAGGTCTGAGGTTGTCCAGTTGTTCATATATTGTGCTTTCCACCAAAAAGTGATTTGAAGGCCTTCCAAATGTGATCGGTGTCCCCTACCATTGCTTTTTTAAACTTGTGATCGCAGAGTGGATCCAGTTTAGACCACAAATTATCCATATCTTCGTTTTTCCACGCTGAAAAATTAGGTAGCGACGACCCATTGGGGGCAATTGCCTCCGAGCTGTCATGTATCATACCACTATAATGCTCATTTATTTCGCAGTATCCGGTTAATTGGCCGAGATCTTTGATTTTTTTGAATAAATTAATACACATTTCATTATCTGACGTCCAATTTTCGCCGTCCCCACAATAAAATGTATAAATATTCCAAGTATTTGGATGATATTCTTTTTCAATTATGTCCAATTCAAGATCTAAACAACTAGAAACAATCGTTCCGCCAAAAGTTCCGACTTTAAAGAAATCATCTTCGCTTACGCGCTCGGCATCTGTAGAATGAGAAATAAAAACCACGTCGATTTTTTCATATTTGTGGTTTAAGAATTGATATAGCAAGAAAAAGAAGCTTCTTGCGAGGTATTTTCTTTCTTGGGACATTGACCCAGACACATCCATAAGAAAAAAGATCACGGCAGAGCTATTTTCTTTGACTTTTGGCTTGATATGGTGGTATTTTAGGTCGTCTTGGTGGAAAGGAAACCTTTCACCACCCTCGGCATCGTAGGTGCCGAGTTTTTCAGCCATTTTACGACGTCTAATTTTCCTTTTTAGTGTTTCTTTCTTCGAAAGTCGAGGCCTGATGCCTTTAAAACGGTATCCTTTGCGTTTTATTGACTCCTGGGATATAAATCGGAACTGTTTCTTCTCTAGGTCCGGTAATTCGAGATCTCCGAAGAGATATTCGGCTAATTCTTCGAGTGTAACCTCTACATCATAGTAATGATCGCCTTTTTCGTTGCTTGCTTTGCCGGCGCCTTGTCCTTGCGCGGATTCGGCGCGCTTTTTACCGATTTTTTGCCCTCTTTTAAGGTTATGGTCTCCACCAGAGCCAACATTTTTGTTATTTTCGTTGTTTCCGTAGATAAATCGGAATTCTTTAAGACCACGGACCGGGATTCTAATCTTTTTTTTGCCATTTTGGCCAATAATCGATTCTTCTGCTATAACATCTCTAATTGACTCCTTTATAGCCCTCTCGATTTTCTTTTTGTGGCGGGCGCGATCACTTGCGGCGCGATCAACAAGAGATTTGTGTTTACGAAAGATACTCATATACTAAATACTTTGACACCTTATAAAATCCTTTTCTAGTTATAAGTGAAAAGATCGTGATGCGAGATCTATATTTTAGGTGCTTAAGGAGACCGAAGAAAAATGACCTCTAAAGAAAAAGCAATAATCGATGAAATTTCTAATGTTGTAGAGAATCTAAGTCAAAAAATAGAAAATTTTCAAGTAAAAATAGAAAAGTTATGCAAATCTACCGGCTCTTGTAATAGAATTAAAACAGTTCATAAAGATTTATTATCATCCAAGAAAGAAGAAAAAAATGGAACTGATATCGACACACTTTGTAAAAAAGAGTGAAGTAGGATACCACGGTAACCTTTTTGGAGGGATAATGCTTGCGTGGCTTGATGAGGCCGCGGCCGCGTTTGCTGCACAGGTTGCAGACACCCCTCAGGTTGTCACTAAACACATCGCCGGATTAACCTTTGAGAGGCCCGTACGGCCCGGTCAAATCATCAAGATATATGGAGAGGTGGCCAAGGTAGGCAAAACCTCTCTAACGTTGAATATGGAGGCCAGAAGACACTCTGTATATAATGGCACACAACGCCCCGTAGTAAGTACCCAAATGACCTTCGTTCGTGTTGATGGTGACGGGGAAGCTATCCCTATCTCCCAAAAGGTACGACAGAAATATAGAGACCCCAAAGATTTCACATAGATGCCTCTAGTTACAATAGGAGGGGTTTATGATGAAAAACCTGTTATTTCTTTCTTTTTTGGTATTATTTGCGGGTTGCTCACCCGCCGGCGCTCCCGTCGTCGATGACGATGACGATAATGATGGTTTTACCGACGACGTAGAAGATTTACCCCCCGAATATGATCCCGGCGTTAATTGGGAACTTTGTGGGTCCGGGGAAGGAGACCACCCGTGTAATATCATTGCTGTTGATCATAATGGCGACGAATTTGATATGTATGCCAATTATGGGTCCCTGATCGTTCTGGATCTCTCAGCTATGTGGTGCGGGCCTTGTAATAGTGCCGGCGCGCACGCACAAGGGGTTCAGGATATATATGCCGACCAAGACCTCGTTTATGTAACTGTTTTGATCGAAAATCAACACGGCGTCCCACCGTCCGAAGACGATATCCAGCAATGGGCGGCCGATTATGGGAATACTACGTCTCCTGTACTCCCTGGTAATCGCGGAATGCTTGTTAGTAGCGGCGGGCCATGGGAACTTACAAGTTGGCCAACCTTTTTCTATATTGATCGTGAAATGGTAATTCGAGACGTCGACAAAGGATATAGTGCCGCAGAAGTTATCTATTCAATTGAGTGGCTACTAACTCTGTAATGTGTTCGCTGACGCCTTAAAGATCGGAGACCTTGTACAGAAAGTTTATGGACCTCGCGATGGCTGTTTGGCTGTTATAACAGACCTGTCAATGGAAAACTATTTTCAGTTCATTGCATGGATTAGAATTATTTACGTTGATGAGCACGGAGGATATGAATGGGTCCATCGCGACGGACTCCGAATTGTTGTAGATAAGGATTAGAAACAGACTATTTATAGTAAATGGCATTATTACTCAAGAATTGGACGTTGATGGTACAGATTATCACAGGAACACTATTTCTGTGCGTTATATCGTGTTCTAGTCCGGCCGATCCGGAATTTGAGCCCAAAACCCCCGAAATCGTTATTGAGGCGCCGAATGCAGACACCTCTCTTGGAATGGGCGTCTATAGCAAGCATTGCGCCGCTTGCCATGGTCTGAACGGCAAAGGAAACGGCTTTGCGGCCGACTTCGTCAATGATAAGGAAAGAATGTCCAAATCAGACGAAGAACTGCTCAATAGTATCCGAAATGGTTTCACTGGTAAGATCGGCTATATGCCGAGTTGGAAAACCAGATTGAACGAAGAGGAAATGGTAGCTGTATTGGCATTTATTCGCGAAACGTTCGGGAAGTAGTGTGAAAAATGAAACTCCTACTTGAAAACTGGCGCAAGTATCTCACAGAAGGCGAAGCACAGCATTTCCCATGGCTCAAAGAAATCCAAGCAACTGATGATTTAGAGGAAATCCAAGCAATTGTAGAATCCGATCGTTTCAAAAAGGTCGGAGGGGGCTCTTTTCGCAAGGTATACGAGCCCGTGGGGGATTCAGACCATGTTATAAAGGTCATCCATGACCCGGACTACTATAAAAGGCGCATGAATGAAGATGATTTTGATACAGCAAGACGGTATCCGTTCATTTTTCCCAAAGCATATACACATGCTGATGATTTTTCTTGGATTGTGATGGAAAAGACGCCTCCCCTTATTTATCCCGAGCATATGCAGAAAGTTCTAGATCAATCCTTCCCTGCGGAACAAGAAGTCCTGTTACAAGCGCTCTCGTCGCCGGAAGGACGAGGCAGCTGGTGGCGCCAGTGGAATCCGGCCGATCCGTTTCATATCATGAAGATGATTATGGCATCCTTCAGGTTTGCCCGGAAAGAGGCACCGGATCCGGATGCACCGATTCCTGCGCCAGAAACTCAGACAGCCCAAGAAATGCAAGATTTAATCGTTCCCGTTGCCGGTGCTGCCTATCATGAGCTAAGTAAGGTAATGCACGAGTTTGCTATTGATAAATATGAAATTGGTCGAGGTAATATTGGGCACGACAAAGATTACAACTTCAAAATCATCGATTCTTCGGTATTTGATCCTGACTGGGACCCGCCGGATGAATATTTAGTTGATGGCGAGTGGGTAGCGAAAAAATGAAGCTCCTACTTGAAAACTGGCGCAAATATGTCCTTAAAGAGGCATATATCTTAGATGATGACTTCTTTGAGGCCTCTATCGAGCAATTATTCGAGAAACTCAAGGATTTCGGCGATAATACTTGGATATTCTTCGATACGGAGACCACAGGCTTCAAACCAGAGACCGCACAGCTCACAGAAATCGCTGCGGTGGCTGCATACCCCCACAATTGGCAATTTGAGGAGGTTGAGGCCGAAAAAGGGCTCTTTTACGACAAAATTAAGCTAAATCCCGAAACTTTAGCCGGCTTTGAGGCCTCGGACGACCCAAAGGCCAAATATCCGCTTGAATTGACTCGATATGGCATGCCAAGCGACGAATATCGCGAGAAATATCCAAAAGGTATGCCCAATGAGGTCGATGTCATCAAAGAGTTCCTCTCATACGTCGAAAATCAGCCAAATCCGGTCTTAGTGGCCCAAAATGCTGAATTTGACATCAATTTCGTCCAAACAAGGGCCGACTTTTACGACTTGGGCGCCAACTTAAGAAGTTATCCCATCTTTGATACAATGATGTTAATAAAGCTATGGCACAACTCACTAATTAAGACATTAGCCGACGAAGGAGATGAAAGGGCCCAGACTATTTTGCAAGCACTCACCATGACGGGTAAATTTGGTGATTATGTGACCTCTTCGATGGGTCCGGTGTCAAAAGCCTATGAAATCAGCACTGATGAGTGGCATAATGCCTTAGCGGACGTTAAAATGATGATGGCGATGACAAAAGTGATATTTATGGCCCTTCAGGAGGCTTCCGATGTCGATATTTCGAAATATCAAGGGAGAACGGCTTGGGGTCTTCGAAAAAAGCGACAAGGGTATCATAGGAGCGCTAAATGAAGCTTTTACTCGAAAATTGGCGAAAATACCTAAAAGAAACCGATAATTTGGAGCAAAACGTCTATTCCTTCGATTTTGACAACACCCTCATCCGTTATCACACCCTAGAAGACGGAGATGTCGAGTATACCGGAGACCACGAGGAGAATATTCAGTTGGTCAAGGATTTGGCTGCTGACGGCAACAAAGTTATTATTGTAACTTCTCGGTTTGAACCTAAAGAGCGGGATCTGGAAACTGGCTACCCTGTAAAACACCCTGAGGACAAAGCTCCCTCTCCCGATGAACTGATAGCCACCCGGGGTCTGCCTATTGATGAAATCTGGTATACCTCCGGGGAACATAAAGCTAAAATGCTCGCAGATCTTGGAGTTACCCACCACTGGGACGACGATGAGGAAGAGGTGGCTGCTGCAGAGGCGGCAGGGATCGGGGCAACGTTTGTCGACCCCACGGAGGAAGGAATTACTGGTCGTTTGCGAGATAAATGGTTCAATCTGATGGCAAAGAGCGAAGAAGAAACTAATTAATTATACGCCGGAGTATTGTGATATGAAGAAGTCAGAAATTATGCAGATTATTAGAGAAGAGGTCGAGGTTATCTTGACTGACGCCGAGGCGCAGGAGTTCTTTGATCTCGACATGTCCAAGTTGCTGGATGAAATGATGACGGTCTCGGCTGACGATCTTTATCTTGCCGAGCAGTTCGTCACGACGAGCGCTCGAAAAGAAGATGGCAAAGATCCCAAAGCTAAGAGTAGAAATCGGCCCGATCCGGTCTTTGATGACAGCAGCCCCAAAGTGAAAGATGATAAAGATCATTTTCCTGTTAATACATTAGGGCGCGCCAGAAATGCCCTCGCGCGCGCCAGTCAATATTCTAAGAAGCCCGCCTGGTACGCCGGCACCCTAAAGAGTTTGGTATCGCGTGTGCGCTCAAAAGTCAAGTCCAAATATCCAAGCATAGAGCTAACCAAAGCATCAGCTAAACCAGGGAAAGGCTAAACCATGAGCATTGATTATAAACAACTTAAGTCCCTCGTTAAAGAGGCCATGTTCACAGGTGGTGGCATTAATGAGCCGTCGGCGCCCGAAGGTATCCCCCATAGAATGCCGGCCGCGGAGCCTCCTGATCACGAACAAGATATGGGAGAGCCAGCGGCTAACGAGATGTATGACCTTGCCCTTGCTGCCAGAGAAGCTGTGGAGAAACTTGTAGAAGCTTTGGATAGCCCCGTATTTGATGGGGCCTATGAACATGCTTTTAAGGCATCAGCATGTATGAGAAGAGCTCTCAACAGCATTGAGGATGCCGGCGCGCATCCGATGTCCTATCAACGCGTTGTTGCTCCTCCGGTCAATCAGCAAAAGTACGACGCCGGGAGAAGTGCTGGTGTTTATAGCTTAGGAGCATCCCCGCTGAGCGCGCTAGAGGAGGGACAAGAGGGGGAGCAAGTAGCCAAAACCGGGCCCGGGGAAGAGGTGTTAGAGCTGCTGCAGAAGATAACAGACGAGGGCGATATAATTGCTATAACCAACTTTTTAATCAAAGACTCTAAGTTTCCACTCACAAAAGGTCCTGCTGCCGGATTTGGCTCATGAAACTATCACGCGAACAACTCACGCGGCTCATCCAAGAGGCCATGGCTGAAAATCAGTCAGTTTTGTTTGAGATGCCACAACCTCCAATTGTTGGACAAGAGCAGACCGGCGATTATACCAAAGATCCTGCTGAATATGAGGGTGAGATGGCAAAACGATCACTTTATCATATGACACAACAGTCTCAACAGCTCCATGATATCATCATGGATGATGAAAGCCTAGAACCATGGGTTCAAGAAAAGATCTCACTTGCAGCTGATTATCTTGAAAAAGCCTTCAAGGCTATCATGTATGATAAGGGCCCGGGGAAAGGGAAACTGTAGAGAGGATCGCAATGTAGATGAGACAGATAGTGCGCCTAGTCTATATACTCACTCTCCTCATTCTCATTGATTTAACTGCTACAATTTATTGGATTGCTAACGATTTAGGCCACGAAGCCAACCCAATAATGAACTTCTTTTTGGAGCTTTCCCCTCTTTTATTTGTCATTGCTAAACTCGGATTAAGCGGTGTTGGAATTTGGATCCTTTATTTTTTTAGAGTAAGATTCACGAAGATTATTTTTAACGCACTATTGGCTCTGAATCTTATTTACATCTCTGTTTTTGTATATCATCTGTGGGGATTGCTCTTTCTTCTGGTCTCAACTAATTAATACTAATGCATAAATGTATAAATAATTCTGAAGCAAATGTGTATCACCTTGAGCAATGGGTGGATAAATTTTTTCCATATTCTCGGGAACAACTGGGGTTTGATCAACCAGTTACAATTGTTTTTCAAAGCGATGAAGAAAATGCTTCTAAAATGCTAGGAAAAACAGCACATTATGATCCTGAAAGTTCAGAGGTCATGCTTTATGTTGATAATCGGCACCCGAAAGATGTTATGCGATCGCTATCACACGAATTGGTGCATCATGCTCAAAATTGTCGAGGGGATCTTCAGGGGGGCTGTGATAAACCAGGGTGGAATCAGGCATGTGTCCAGGATACGGGACCGGGCTATGCCCAGCGAGACCCCCATATGCGAAAAATGGAGCGAGAGGCCTATACTAAAGGTAATTTGATCTTTAGGGACTTTGAAGACCTAATTAAGACAGGAAAAATTACGATCGAGATCGACTTCTCGGACTCAGGAGAACCAAAGATGTCACTAAAAGAGTGGAAAAATAATGAAATCAACACGAAGTTGATGAAGAAGTGGGGACTTCTTAAGGAAGACGCGTCAGAAGAGTTAGAACACCCTCCCCAGGGCCCGGGTGACCCAGGCTACGAGGAGATGATCGCGAAAGAGCTTGAAGAAGGCCACGAGCAGGGCCCCGAGTGTGGTTGCTCCGATGTGGGCGCCGATGAGCGCGAGGAAGATAGTCTAGAAGGCCACCTTGATGCTATTGAGCATCATCTTGAAGGGATCCGAGGCGATATAAGACACGACGAAGAGCACATGGATGAGGGATCTGTTTATCGCGATGATGAAGAACTTGATGAGGTGCTTGGCGCTCTGACCACGGCGGCCAGTACAGTTGGTCGCGCCGCCGGAGGAGCCGCCAAAACTGCAGTGCGAGCAGCCGGTCGCGCCGCGAAGATCGGTGCAGGCGCCGCCAAAGGCGCCGTCAAAGGTGCTGTCGGCGCGGCTACGGGGGGCGAAGAAGAAGAAGAAGAAGAGGAAGCCAAGACGAAGGCCGAGCAAGAACGAGAAGCGCGTAGGACCGGGCAAAGCAAGAAAGACGAGGAGGCGAGGAAGATAGCGTTAGCACTAATAGACTTCGTTAAGAAGGGGGGCACCCAGACAAGGGGGCCCCTTGAAACTGCCCTAAAGCGTGTAGCGCAAGAGTTAGAAAAAGCTATGGCATCTTCGGAGCCCATCACGACCGAAGCCCGCAAAATCTCAACCCAAGAAGCAAAAGAAATCACTCGCAGAATTGTCGAGAGAATTAAAAAGGAGAGTAACTAAAATGGTTGCACCATGGATTAAAAGAAGAAGAAAGGCCGCGGCCGCAAAACCAGCAGCCCCCGTCAAGGCGCCTGTTGTCAAAGAAGCTGCAGTAAAGCCGGTTGCCGAAAAGGCACCGCCGGCGACGTCTGTTGGGAAGCCTAGGCCAGCCCCCGCCAAAAGGCGTGGGCAGAGGTCGACACGCAAAACAGCACCTTCTAGCAAGGAATAAGTTGTGGCAGACTTGCGTCGCATGACTCGCGAGTTTTTACTTGGAGAATCAAAACCTCCGAGTCTAGCTAGCTATATTCAATCAATTTCTGAGGTATTAGAGGCGGTTAGGCCTCACACTCAAAGGGATTCTTTAAGGATTGAAACAGCTAAAGCAAACCTTAAAGAAGTCAGGAGACACACCCGGAGACTGCAGGAGCGTGTCACCTTACTTGAAGAACAGGTTCAGGTTTTAGAAGAAAGCAAGGAGTAAGCTAATGGGCACCCAGCAGGAGAGCTTAATAGCCGAAGGAAAAGCCAACACGCACCTTACTCACCTTGAAGAGTTGGTCTTAACTCAGGGGCCCCGAGGCTATCGGATGGCCCGTGCATTCCTGCTGGAGCTATTAGAAACCCTTAAAGGAAACTCTAAGTCTCACGTTCAAACCTCAGTTAAGTGGGATGGGGCGCCGGCGATCTTTGCCGGGATCAATCCGGAAAATGGCCAATTCTTTGTTGGAACCAAATCTATTTTTAACAAGGTTCCCAAAATTAACTACACCCCTCAGGACATCATCGATAATCACGGCCATGCGCCGGGGTTGGTTGATAAATTAACAAAGGCTCTCAAGTATTTGCCCTCTCTTGGGATTAATAAAATCTTGCAGGGCGATTTCATGTTTGATGATGGGATGCTTGATATCATCGATATCGATGGCGAGCCTCATTACCGTTTTAAGCCCAATACGATTGTCTATGCAGTTCCAGTTGCTTCTGAACTGGGCAAAGAGGTGGGAAAATCTAAATTTGGAATTGTGTTTCATACAACCTATGATAGTTTAGACAGTGGCGCGAGCTTTGGTGCCGATGTTAGCCAACTAAACAGAGTTCCTGGCATTTGGTTTGATGACGCGTTTTTTACAGATGATACTGGAACTGTTACTTTAACTGAAAACGAAGAGCGACGCGTAATTAGCTTGGTTAAGCAAGCCGACGCAGTTAACGAAAAAATAAATTATCATGATCTTCCTCTCGCAGAGTTGAACATGTATATTAATAGTGAGATTAGAATTGGTGAGTTTCTAGAGGATCCCGTAAGGTCATTCAAAGAATTTTTAAAGTGGTATTCTGTTAAACTGGAGGGGAGAGTGGATAGCCTAAAGCGCGAGGATAACAAGTTAAAAGCGTTTGAGGCAGGAGAAAAAGAATTACAATCTTTTAAAAATAATGAAAAGAGCTTTCTTAATCTTTTTAAGGTCTCGCGTCTTCTATTCGAAGCCAAAAATATATTCATCATCAAATACAACAATGCTGTCTATAACACCAAACACTTCATTGATGATGGATCTGGAGACCTGATAGCCACCAACCCGGAGGGCTATGTAGCTGTCGACCATGCCGGAAATGGTGTTAAATTCGTAGATAGGCTAGAATTCAGTCGTGCTAATTTCTTGGTAGATAAGTCGGCCAAATTTAAACAGAACGAAAGCCTCACAGTTTATTGGGGGACCGATGGGTTTTCCACCACCAAGACACTCACAGAGTGGGCATCGAATCTGCCGGCTTCCACCGGAAACAATAAGGTCCTCTACGAAAAGTTGCGCGCAGGAGTTCCTATTACTTCTCTTGTGAAGGAGGCAAAAAACGTCAAACAATCATTAGCCGCAGCTGTCAATTGGGGCCTCATCCAAGAAGAGTGGGCGCCACTCGACAAGCGCTGGCGAGAGGACTATGGTAAGGGCCCAGATCCCGCGCGCGACATATCAGGATATACTCCGCGTGGCCGCACCAAAGACAAATCTAGTGAGACCGTCCTCTACCTTCCGGGCGGATTTAAACCCCCTCATAAGGGACACTTTGCGTTGGCTCAAGATGCACTTGATAAAAACCCCGGGTCCAAATTAATTATTATGAGCGGAGAAGATCCGCGGGATGGTATAACACTTGACCAGGCGCGCCAGGTCTGGGATATCTATTTTAGCGCGCTCGGAAAACCGGGAGATGTTGAGGTCCGGGCTCTTAAGCCAGAATATGTACGAGACGAAGATGGTAATAGAATGCAAAAATTTGTTACGGGGGCGGGGGTGAAATACAATAAAAAATGGGATGATGCTCCAGAAGCAGCCAAAGGTGTGAGAACAAGAGATAAAGTTATCGATCCTGAAACGGGCGAACCCATGATGATTGACTATCAAACACAAAGTCCTATAAATTCCATTGGAAATGCTGTAAGATTCACAGATAAGCCCGGGCGTGCAAAAATTGTGGCCTCGGGCGAAGATCCAGGAAATGCTGTCGCCATCGCGGAGTACTTACAGGGTCTTGGGTTAGACGTAGAACCAGAAATTGTTCCCGTACGAGTAAAAGATGAAGGTGGCACCGGTAAGATGAGTGCAAGACATATGCGACAAGCTATATCAAAAGGATTTGAAGCCTTTGTTCCATTTCTTCCTGACGAACTCAACGATCAGCAGGCACAAGAAGTCTTTACAATGCTTGGGGGGAC
>Ga0098061_1000626_pt1 | contig 17016 bp, 22 predicted proteins | sample 22_taG_FD_92579 | JGI IMG/M metagenome (GOLD analysis project Ga0098061, IMG submission 92579) | Marine viral communities from the Subarctic Pacific Ocean - 22_ETSP_OMZ_AT15343 metaG | ecosystem: Environmental > Aquatic > Marine > Oceanic | place: Subarctic Pacific Ocean | collected 2015-01-20
CTGGCAGAGAGATTAGATGAAGATCTTCTTCAAGAAATTTCAACAGGAGTAGTTGATAGGTATAATACTGATAAAAACTCAAGAGAAGAGTGGGAATCCATGTTTGAAAAAGGATTTGATCTTCTCGGACTTAAACTTGAAACAACTTCTGAGCCGTTTGAAGGGGCATGTACAGCGGTTCATCCTCTATTAATTGAGTCAGCAGTTAAGTTTCAGTCTAAAGCTTCTCAAGAATTACTTCCTCCAGGTGGTCCTGTAAAGGCACAAATTATGGGAGATGAAACTGCTGAAAAAATACAACAGGGAAATCGTGTAGAAGACTTTATGAACTATCAGCTTACTGAACAAATGCCTGAGTATTTCGATGAGTCAGAAAGAATGTTGTTTCACCTTCCATTAATAGGTTCAGCTTTTAAGAAAATTTATTATGATGCTTCTCTTAAACGACCATGTTCAGAATTTGTACCTATAGATCAGTTTTATGTTTCATATTATGCAAGTGATTTAAGAAGAGCAGATAGGTATACTCACGTTATTTATCGTAATCCTGTGGACATGTTAAAAGAAATAGCTTCAGGAATGTATAGAGATATTGATCTTCCTGAACCCTCTACTCCCAATCTATCTCCTATTACGTCCAAGATGGATCAAATTCTTGGGCTTAATCCTTCAGGAGATGAAGATCCTCAGTTTACGATTTTAGAACAACATTGTTATCTTGAACTTCCAAAACCGTTTTGTGAGGGAGAAGGTGTATCTCTTCCTTATATTGTATCGGTAGAAGAAAGTTCAGGTAACGTATTAAGTATCCGTAGAAACTACAGACCAGACGATCCTACTAAATCGAAAACATTATATTTTGTACATTATAGATTCGTTCCTGGGTTTGGTTTCTACGGATTAGGTTTGATCCACTTCCTTGGTAATTTAACTATGACTGCTACAGCAGCTATGAGAGCCTTGGTAGATGCAGGTCAGTTTGCTAATCTTCCTGGTGGATTTAAAGCAAAGGGTGTAAGGATTGTAGGAGATAATGATCCTATATCACCAGGAGAATTTAAAGAAGTTGAAGCAACAGGAATGGATCTAAATAAGGCAATTGTTAATCTGCCTTATAAAGAGCCATCACAAACTTTATATAATATGCTTCAGTTTGTAGCTGCAACAGGGCAGAAGTTTGCTGACAGTACTGAAAAGATTATTTCAGATGCTTCTTCGTACGGTCCAGTAGGTACTACAATGGCTCTCTTAGAAGCTTCAAGTAAGTTCTTTAGTGCTGTACACAAGAGACTTCATAAATCTCAAAGAGATGAGTTTAAGATTTTAGCTCGTATTGATATGGACTTTCTACCACAAGAATATCCTTATGATATGCCAAGTGTAAGTAGAAAGATTTTTAAGGGGGACTTTGACGGTAAGATTGATATTATTCCAGTAAGTGATCCAAATATTCCTTCCAACGCACATCGTATGATGTTAGCTCAGATGACATTACAATTGGCACAACAGTCTCCACCAGGCATGTTTAATCTTGAAGCACTTAACAGAACTATTTTAGAGTCAGCAAATATGCCAAACATAAATCAAATTTTACCTGCTAAGAAGGTAGCAAAGCCACAAGATCCTGTATCTGATATTTTGGCAGCTACAAAGGGTATTCCAATTGGAGCATTCCCAGGACAAGATCACGATGCACATATTCAGGTAAAGATGGCCTATATACAAGATCCTATGAATGGGGCAAATCCTATTATGAAAAGGATTATACCTGTTTTACAGGCTAATATTCAGGAACATTCAGTTCTTAAATATCAGGAACAGATGAGTGGAATGGCAAATGAGATTATTAAACGTGTTCCACCTGAGACTGCCTCATCTGAAAATATTGTAGAAATGGCTCAGATAAAAGCTGCTCAACAAATTCTTCAGGCCAATAAAGCAGCAGCAGGTCAACAGATGAGTCCTGAACAGCAGATGGTTCAGCTTGAACAAGCAAGAGTAGCTTTAGAACAACAGAAGTTACAGTTAAAGGCAGCTACTGATTCAGCCGATGCAGCCCTTGAAAATAGAAAACTTGATCTTGAAGAAAAAGAACTACAGGCTAAGATCATTCAAAAAGGAATGAGTGAACAGATTGATATACGAGAGAAGAGTGAAGAAAGAGAATCACGACAAGCTATCAAAGCTATTGATATCTTAACTAGAGTAGCAACTGAACAAGCTAAACTTGATACAAGTGAAAAGCTTAAAGTTATGGAGATTGTTGCGAAATTAGCAGCTATGGCTAATGACGATAATCGTGATAGACAGTTAAAAGGAATGGATGTATTAATGGAGTTGGCTAAAATGGCCGAAAAAACTGATTTGAAAAAGGAAAATTTATCAACTAAGGTTCAAGAAATAGTTTCAGCAAAGGAGATTAACTTATGAAAGAATCGTTAGAAAGTTTAATGAAATTGGGTTGCAACTGTATTGGTTGTGGATGTAGTCGTTGGTTTTGGATCTCGGCACCAATCTGGATTATTGTAGGTATGGTAATAGGATATTGGTGGATTGATGGTTCTCCTGACATAGGTGGTTCTACCGAGTAATAAGATGGAAGCATGGGACGAAACCATTTTAGAATTTAATAAGGAAATAGAAAAGGTTAAAGAAGCCTTGGCTATGGGAGCGGGTAGTTCCTTTTCAGAATATCAAAATCTTGTAGGTTATTGCAAGGGAATAATATTTTCAAGAGAAATACTTACTAATATTATTAAAAAAAGAAGTGATGGTTTTTATAATGAAGAGGAGGATAAGTAGTGCGATCAGTCGCTATGGAAAAAGCAATTAAAAATGATCAGTGGATTTCCAATGAGGAAGATCTTCCAGATCCAAAAAATTTACCATGTCTGCCGGGATATAATTTATTGATACGACCAGTATCTATAAAGGGTGTGACAAAAGGAGGACTTCTTCTTCCAGACTCAACTCAAGATGATATGGCGTATTTAACTACTGTAGGAAGAGTTTTGGTGTTGGGAGAACTGGCATATTTAGATAAAAACAAGTTTCCTAAGGGTCCGTGGTGTAAAGTAGGTGATTATGTATGTTATGGTAAACATACAGGAACTAAGCTTTTATATAAAGGAATTAAGTTATTGGTTCTTTTTGATGATCAAATTATGATGAAAGTGGGTAACTCTAAAGATTTAGATCCTACATTTAATTTGTCTAATTAGTTAATTTTTAGTTGCATAGTAGTTAATTATGTGATATAATATTTAAAACAGACGTAATCGTTGATTCGTAACAGCGTTATTAAGAAAGGAAATATAGCTATGGATGATGCACAATGGTCAGAGATTTCAGTTACTAAGGGTGAAGAGCCTGAAAAGGTAGAGTATGAGGTTGAAGGCCAAGAAGAAAAAAAGATATTAAAAGAAGAAGAGCAGGAAGATACTACTGAATCCTCTTGGGAAGATGAAGGTGGTAGCTTTACTGAAGAGGAAAAGGTAGAAGCAGTAGAAGAAGAGGTAGTTAGTGAGCCTGAAGAAATAAAAGGTATTAAAACTAAGGGCGCTCAAAAAAGAATACGGAATCTTGTTAAGCAACGTAAAGAACGAGATGAACATATTCAAAACCTCATTCAACAAAATGAAGAACTAACTAAAAAACTTGTTGGAAGAGAAAAGCAATTTACTGAAGCTCAAGAAATAACTACTGATACTTCAGAAAAACAATTACAAGAAGGAATGGAACTTGCCAGAACAAACTATCTTGAAGCTTATCAAAGTGGTGATGGAGAAAAGGTTTTAAAAGCACAGGAAGTTCTTAACCAACACCAAAGAGATATTGATAGTTTGGGTGCTACAAAGGCTGCTCTTCAAAGATATAAACAAACTGTAGAGCAACAGGAGCAACAAATTCAACAAGCACCAGCACAACAACATACAGTAGATCCACGAGCAGTAAGGTGGGCATCCGATAATGAATGGTTTGGTAAAGATACTGTAATGACTGCTGCTGCTTTGGCAATTGATAATGATTTAAAACAGATAGGGCTTAATCCTTCAGATAATGAGTTTTATTCTGAAATAGATAATCGTTTAAAGAAAGCATTTCCACATAAGTTTAATACAGAACAACAAGAAGGTGTGGAACAAGAAGTTCGGAATCAGTCGCCGAAAACGACTGCTCAAGTGGTTGCGGGAGCATCACGTTCTCCTTCAACTTCCAGTAAAAAGGTCAAGCTTACACAAGAAGATATGAGGTTGGCTAAAAAATGGGACATACCACTTGATAAATATGCTGCTGAAAAATTGAAAATTGATCAATCAGAAGGCGGGTATACAGATGTTGAAACAAGGCGTGGAGGATAAAAAATATGCCATTGGAAAAAAGAGAACGTACAGAAGATATGAGGGAAAATAAAACAAGAGAAAAAGAATGGACCTATGAAGAACACGATGTTTTAAGTATTCCAGATACGATCAAAGCACGGTTCGATTCTCAGGATATGCATCTACGTTGGATTAGAATCAATAATAAAGGTGTTGATGATTATCTAAATGTAGGCAAGAAATTAAATGAGGGATGGGTATTCGTAACTCCTGATGAAGTTCCTGAAATGTCTTCTTCTTCTATCGTACTGGAAGGTGGTCGTTATGCTGGCGTAATCAACCGTGGTGATTTAGCCCTTGCAAAGATTGCAAAGGGACAGCATGAGGCAAGAACAAGGCATTTTGAAGATAAGAGTAAAGATCTGGTAACTGCTGTTGAAGCACAAATGGAAGGAAACTCTGATTCAAGAATGCCAATTTCCAACAGTAGTAAGTCCCAAATTGTTAAGGGAAGGCAACCGTCTTTTCAAGACTCATAGGTACTTGCTTGGTTTAATTTAAAGGGAGATGTGATATGACTACAACTGCGCAAGCATCTGGCCTTACGCCTTCACGAAGGTATGGTTCCAGAGCTAATTCTACTGGTACAAATACCCAGTATCCTATTGCAAGCGGTTATGCAAGTGATATTTTTACTGGTGATCTTGTACGAGTTAGTGCAGGTAATCTAAATGTGATTACCTGTACAACTGAGTATGTTTGGGGTGTTTTCCAAGGTTGTTATTATGAAGCTGATGGTGTTCCTAAATGGTCCCGCTATTGGCCTACTGGTACTTCCGCTTCTAATGCATATGGGATTGTCAGTGATGATCCTCAGACTGTATATGAAGTTCAGGCAGACGCCTCTGTAAGTGTGGGTGATGTAAACTCACTTAATTTTGATATTACTATAGCTGCGGGTTCAACTACTACGGGACAGTCAGGATTTTCTCTTGATGCAAGTTCTCGTAATGCTGCACAAAGAATGACTCGTGTAGTTGGTTGGGTTGACGAACCAGGAAATAATATCAATGTTTCTGCCGAAAGAGCTTTTGAGGTTGTTGAGGTTAAACTTATTCAACACTTTGATCGGTTTGGCGCAATCGGCGTTTCGGCTAGATAAGGGAGGAATAAATTATGGCTATTAATAGAGCAAGTATTGCCAAAGAACTTCTTCCTGGTCTAAATGCCGTTTTTGGTATTGAGTATGGAGAAGTTGAAAATCAATATAAAGACCTGTTTGAAGTAGAAAATTCAGACAGAGCCTTTGAAGAGGAAGTCTTGTTTACCGGGTTCGGTACTGCACCTGTTAAAGGTGAGGGTGCTTCCATTAGTTATGATAATGCACAAGAGAGTTATACGGCTCGTTATGTTAACGAGACTATTGCTCTTGCATTTGCAATTACTGAGGAAGCAATGGAAGACAACCTTTATGATACGTTTGCCAAGTTGAGGGCTAAAGGTCTTGCCCGTTCAATGGCAAATACTAAACAAGTTAAAGCTGCGGATATCTTTAACAATGGGTTTAATACCGCTACTACCTATGCAGGTGGTGATGGTCAGCCCTTGTTTTCCGCTTCCCATCCAACCGTTGGTGATGGAACGCAATCCAATGATTTGAGTGATGCCGATTTATCGTTCTCTTCGTTGGAATCAGCTATAACTACTATTCAGAAGATTAAGGACGATAGAGGTATTCTTGTTGGAGGCGCTCCCATGTCTGTGCATGTGGCGGCTGACAATTGGGCGACTGCTAATGCAGTTCTTAATTCTGCCTATAGACCAGCTTCAGGTGAGTCAGGGGCCATTGGTTCTGCGGCTACGAATCCTTCAGGCTGGAATGACGTTAACTCCATTCAGAGCATGTCTATGCTTCCGAAAGGAGTATTTGTCAACCGTAGGTTTACTGATACCGATGCTTGGTTCATTAGAACGAATGTTCCTAATGGTGCTAAGATGTTTAACAGAACTCCTCTTCAAACGAAGATGGAGCCTGACTTTGATACTGGTAATCTTCGGTTTAAGGCCCGTGAGCGTTACAGCTTTGGTTGGTCTGACTGGAGAGGTTATTTCGGTAACTCTGGTTAAGAAGTGTTATATAGTTTGGAGGAAGGGATTAGGTTCTCTTCCTCCACTCTATCTTATATATTAAGGAGTATAGTCTATGGCCTCAAATATTAAAACAGCTATGGTAGATGCAGGTGGTACTGGAAGTGGTCTTCTGGTAGACATTACTACTTCAGTAACTTTAAATAGTTCAAACGGAGTAGACGATTTTATTAGAATTTATTCTATTCACTCAAATGGAGTAGCAAGCGGAAGTAATCAGATTACAGGTGAAAAACAAATCGTATCTGATCCCGCTCATACGGGAGCAGTAGGTACTGCGATGAAGTGGACTGATGAAGCTGGTTCTCCAACAGATATTTATCTGGGTGATATTGGCCCCAGAGTTAGAGGAGTTGTAAAAGTTTCAGCCGCTGCTTCAACAACGGCAATTACTGTATTCTATGGATAAAGGAGCCTGAAAATGGCTAACTATACTTATCTGGTTAACGATATAAAAAACACTGCTGAAGATGATTCCTCTGAATTTTTAACTGCAATTGCTAAATTTGTTAACAAAGCAGAAAATCGTTTAACAAGAGATTTGGACGATTACGGTCTTGTAACTTTTACTTCAATTGCAGTTTCAGTAAACAATCCTTATGTGTCCTTACCTTCAGGAACAAGGATTGTTAAAAACTTTAATGTTATGGTAAGTGGAAGTAAAACAAATTTACTTCAAAGAACAGACGAGTTTATCCATGACTACTGGCCTTATGTAAGTGCCTCAGTAGGTACACCAAAATATTATGCAAGAAGAACTAATTCAAGTGTATTAATTGCACCTACTCCCGTTTCAACTTTGGACGGGGAAATTGCACATGTCAATAGACCAACTTCACTTAGTTCAGTTGCACCAAATAATTATTATAGTGATTTCTGTTATGATGCTTTGTTCTACGCAAGTATGATTGAAGCATCTTTTTTTATGAAAAGCTTTACAGTTATTCCAGCATGGCAAGGAGAATATACAGCAGCTATTGATGGGTTGCGTAATCAGGCTAGAAGAACGAGACAAGACGATATGAATACACCGTTCAGCCCTGTAGGCGCTGATGATCCATTAATCAAGGGAAGTAATTAAAATGGCACCTAATAGGAAAAAAAAAGTAACGCTCACTGATGAGCAGAAAGAATATATGGAATTATATGGGCCAACTGGTGGACATTTTAAAAACTATACAGATCCTAAAACTGGAAGAGAGTGGGATCATATTCAAGAATTAGTTCCCTTACCTCGTGGAAATCTTAGTCGTGACGAATATGATACATTAATGACAAGTTTAGAAAAAAACCAAAAGCAACGGATTAAAAAAGAAATGTTTGGGGAAGGTAAAATACCATTACCAAAATATTTAAGCAACTATGAAGTATTAGGACCACCTGAAAATAGAGTGCTTGGAAGACAACCATTCCAGATGATGAATAGTGGAGGCCAGTTAAAACCCAAAAGACGGACATCCAAAAAACCTATACATAAACGTGGTGGTGGAGTAATTGGTAGTAATAAAATTATTAAAGGCTATAAAAAAGGTGGTCAGGTGTAATGACTATTTCACGATCTAGTATTCCCAAGGAGATTAAGATAGCTAAGAAGAAGAAAGATAAGAAGTGGATTCAAAAAGTTAATAAGTCTATTAAGAATCGTGGTACTAAAGGAAAGTGTACACCTATAACAAAACCCGGCTGTACTGGTCGGGCTAAAGCATTAGCAAAAACTTTTAAAAAAATTAGAGGAGGGGCATGATATGCCTGGATTAGGAACAATTAGAAGAGCAGTAAAGACAGCAACAAAGAAGCGGCCCGGTAGACGTTCTAAAAAAGGTCGTAAAGTTATTCCTGAACATATAAAGAATAAAGCAAAAGCTGCTGGATATTCTTCTGTTAAAAAATGGAAGGAAGCTGGAAGTCCTGAACCTAAAAAGAAATCAAAAGGGAAGGGAAAGAAAGACCCAAGTACTTTAACTGCAAAAGAAAAAGCAGCAATTAAAAAAAAGAACGAAAGAAATAGAAGGGCTGCTAAACTAAGACAAGAAAGATTTGAAACCCGTAATCCTGGAATTATGGCATCACAAGCTGCTGATGCAAAAGCGCAAAAAATGTCAGAACAGCCTACAGCACAAGCTGTTAGAGCTGCTGTTCCTTCAGGGGGAAAAAGGCTTCCTGTATTTGCTCCAGGTCTTTATCCTCCTCCAAGGTCTAGTATTGCAGGTCAATCAGTAGAAGCAGGACCGTTAAGATCAAAGGTTATTCCTCCTGGTACAACTAGAAAAGATAGAGTTTCTCCTGCAAGAAGGAGACAGCTTGTAAGGAGTGGTATGGCAGGTGTTGATCCTAAAACAGGATTACTAACACAAAAAGGAACTTTTGCTCCTCCTCGTCGTAATACTGGTGAAGAAATGGGTATACTCAGTCCTATTGATGAAGAAGATATTTTAAGCAATCAAGGAATGAGTATAATAGAACCACGTAAAAAGGGTGGCAAAGTAAAGAAAAAATCTAGTAAAAAATCCTCTAAAGGAGTCGGTGTTGGTGCTGCACTTAGAGGACATGGTGCAGTAAGAAAAAATAGGAGGACATAAATTATGGCATTCGGAACAATAGGTAAAGCAATTAAAGCAGTTGTAAAAAAGAGGCCAAAAACAGGAAGAAAAACAGGTTCGTTGGAAATGGACAGCCCTTTGGGTATTACAGATACTCCCGCAGCCCGTCGAGCAAAAAAAGGTTTTAGGGTAAAACGAGGGGGTTCTCGTGATCCTTCAGAGGAAGCAGCATCAAAGGCTCAACAAGCTGAACGTGGAGTTCAACCAGATAAAGTAAAGGCTGCTAGAGCAAGAGTTTCTCCTGCTCGTAAAACAGCTATAGATAAAATGGATGCTGGAGAGATTGCTCAGAAGTATACTGGCGCACAAATTGCAGCTATGCAACGAAAGTTTAAAGATCCTAAAGTTTTAAAAAAGCTTAAAAAGGCTAGAGAATATAGAACGGATTTAGTAGATACTCTTGAAGATACAGCTAACTTAAGAGGAACAATACCACCTCGAAAAGAAGAGAGGCAATATAGGAAAAGAGGTGGAAAAGTAGGATCTGCAAAACGTAAATCTAAATCAAGACCTAAAGGTGTAGGTGCTGCTCAACGTGGTTGGGGAGCAACAGGTAAATCCTAATGCCTTATAAAAGATTGGGCAAAACTGTATATAAAAAAGTTAATAAGACTTGGAGAAAAAAAGCTACTGCAAGTTCTATAGAAAATGCAAAGAAAATGATAAAATTATTATATTCAAAAGAAAAGAATGAATAGGAGGGAATATAAAATGTCAGGTAGAATTTCACCTAGTATAGCAAATATGGATAATAGAAATAATGCAGTTAGTAGGAAAACAACGTCAACTCCTGCAAAGAAAACTAAAAAGAAAACTAGAAAGCCAGAAGGATATACTGCTCGGAAAGATGAATCAGTAGCAGCTAGGTTGGGCGCAGGTCCAGCTTCTAAACGAAAAGCTAGACGAGATGAGTCTTATGGTGCTTATGGAAGTACCGCTGCCAAACCAAGAGGCGGTGGTAAGATTAACGTATAAGGATAAGTTTAATGGCTGTTTCAGGTACATATAACTTCAATCTTGATATAGATGAGGTAATACAAGAAGCTACTGAAATGCTGGGTGGTGAACAAACGCTTGGGCATGAGCCAGCATCTGCCAGACGTTCTATTAATATCATGTTGAAGGATTGGCAAAATCGTGGTATTATGTTATGGACAACAGCAGTTACACTCGTAACTGTTTCTACAAGTGTTACAAGTTATGATCTAGGTTCAAATATTTTGGACGTAATGGAGTTGGTAGTGAATCGAGACAATGTTGATTTACAGGCCCAAAGAATTACGTTTGAAGAATATATGCTTATTCCTAGAAAGTCACAGACTGGAAGGGCCAGTCAATGGACACTTAAAAGAAATAGAGATAATCCTACTATTTCAGTATGGCCTATTCCTGCAAATACAACTGATATTTTAAAAATAGAAACAATTAGTGAGCTTGAAGATGTTAATCAATCGGCCATCCAGAATGCAGATATACCTAAGTATTTTCTACCTCCTCTCACTTGTGGTTTGTCTTATTATTTGGGTATGAAACGAGCCGGTATTCCAGATACCAGAATTGCTATGCTTAAACAAAACTATGAAGAATTGTTACAGAGAGCAATGGAAGAAAATAGACAAAGATCAAGTATGTTTATTAGACCAAGATTAAGATGGTATTAAAATGGCAAGTGGAAAAAACTCATGGGCAATATGTGATATATGTGGTTGGAGATACAAACATTCTGTAATGCAGATGAACAGTTATGGATTGTTAGTATGTCCACAAGATTTTGAAGGAGCGTTTGATTTAAAAAATAACCCACAAAATAAGGTTCCAGATGTAAGGGATAATCCTAATATTCCCAATCCTAGACCTGAACCTTTTCCAGGTGGACAAAATCTTTTATGGGAACAAGTTACTTCTAATTGGGAAGATGAAACAAATTATTGGAATTTGATATGACAGAATTAACAGGAAAACAAATAGCAAGCACTTATAAGCAACTTTTAAAAATAGGTGTATCAACTAATACTGGTGTATCTACTACACTTCAGACTGTACAAAGTGGTGATGGTACAAACTCTGCATTACAGATAGCAACAGGTAAAGTTGCAGTTGCAGGAGAACTAAGTGTAAGTGGAGACTTTTCGATAGGTAATCTTAAAGTAAATAAGATTAATGTTTCAACTTGTATAAGTGCAACTAATTTAGTAGCTGCTACTGGATCTTTTACTACAAAGGTATCAGGTGTAGCAGGTGAGTTTAGTGGAACAGTTTGTGCTGCAACATTTGATGGTGCTTTAACTGGTGATGTAACAGGAGATATTGATGGTGCAATAGGATCATTTAGTGCATGTATAAGTGCAACTAATTTAGTAGCTGCTACTGGATCTTTTACTACAAAAGTTTCAGGTGTAGCAGGTGAGTTTAGTGGTACTGTGTGTGCTGCAACATTTGATGGTGCTTTAACAGGTGATGTTACTGGGGATATAGATGGAGCTACTGGTTCGTTTTCAGCTTGTATTAGTGCAACCAATCTTGTTGCAGCTACAGGAAGTTTTACTACAAAAGTATCAGGAGTAGCTGCTGAATTTAGTGGTAATGTTTGTGCTGCTGAATTTTATGGAGGTGGTGCAAATATAACAGGTATAACTCATCCAACATCAGTGGCAGCAATGACTATTAATACTTTGGGTGTGGTAACAGCAGCTTCTATTACTTCATTGGTAGCACCTCATGGTTCATTTACTACAAAAGTTTCAGGTGTAGATGGTGAGTTTAGTGGTACTGTATGTGCAGCTACCTTTGATGGTGCTTTAACAGGTGATGTTACTGGTGATTTAACGGGTGATGTTACTGGTGATTTAACGGGTGATGTTACTGGTGATTTAACGGGTGATGTTACTGGTGATATTACTGGGGATATTGATGGTGCAGTAGGCTCATTTTCAGCATGTATTAGTGTAACTAATCTTGTAGCTGAAACAGGCTCATTTACTACCAAAGTCTCAGGTGTAGCAGGAGAATTTAGTGGTACTGTGTGTGCAGCCACTTTTGATGGTGCTTTAACTGGAGATGTTACTGGTGATATTGACGGGGCAACAGGTTCCTTTAGTGCGTGTATAAGTGCAACAAATCTAGTTGTAGCTACAGGTTCTTTCACAACTAAAGTTTCAGGCGTAGCTGCTGAATTTTCAGGAAATGTCTGTGCATCAGAATATTACGGTGATGGTAGTAATTTAACTAATTTACCTTCTGCTCCTACTTCAGTAGCTTCATTTACTATAAATCAGTTAGGGGTTGTAACTGCTGCATCTATTACTTCTTTGGTAGCTCCACATGGATCGTTTACTACCAAAGTATCAGGTGTAGCTGCGGAATTTAGTGGTAATGTATGTGCCTCAGAATATTACGGAGGAGGTAGTAATCTTACAGGTATATCAACATCGTTTACTGGTATTGCCTCAAACATAACTCCAGATGGAGATGGGACTCGTGATATCGGTACATTAAGTACGGGATTTAAAGATATCTATCAAACCCTTCCTCCGTTTATTGCAGATATGAGGATGCAGAGTTTCACACTATGGATTTCAAATGAAAGTGGAACTCTTAAACACAACTTTAGTAACTCTCAGGATATTCTTGGCTCTGTGACATTACTTTCTACCGTTGCTGGCAGCCCAGGCGGTTCATTAACGACAACACCAACAGTTGATTCAAGCACAGCTATGGCTAGTGGTGGGGGCATTCTTTCTAGCGATACCACCAGTTTTGTAATAGATACAATTAATGCTCAACTGGATGCTGGTGGTGCCTTAATATTTGGTATCGCTACAATCGCTAGAGGTACTATAGGAACAGATAATGTTTATGCAGTTTATAGGCACAATAATTCTAATATTAATGGAACGACAAAAATTAGACCGATTATCACATTTTTTACTAATACTGGTGGTGCTTGGAATATCAACACAACGAATATCGCTACTTCTAAAAGTATAGGTGTTCAAGTGTTGATGGGTATAGCATAAGGAGATTTTGAAATGGCAACTAAAGAAGAAAAAATCAAACAGGCTCGTTCAGATAGATGGTTTGCTATGAATGGTTGGAGAAATGGTGGGCCAGATGGTTCTGCAAGATGGTCAGGTGATGATCCCTCAAAAGCTGATGCAAAAATTCTAACTGAAATGGATATAATATGGATGAAGATGATGCTATCGGTAGAAGGGTTGAACTCCGATACAAAAACAAAATATGAGACAATTGTTAACGCTGAACAAGCTGAATTTGAGCGTTTAGATGCCATATATGAAAATGTCAAGGCTACAGTAGTAGATGATTAAGGGAGAAGGAGATGGCTTCAACTTATACAAGTAGAATTAATTTAGAATTACAAACAGATGGAGAAAATCCCAATAGTTGGGGGGATATTCTTAATAATAATGTCATTAAATTACTGGATGATGCAATTGGAGCATATACTTCCGTAACTCTTTCGTCTGCTGATTATACGCTTACAACCAATGATGGAGCTACAGATCAAGCTCGTTCTCCAATGATTGAAATTATTGGAACAGTAAGTTCAAGTGTAAATCTTATTGTACCTGCTGTAAGCAAGTTTTACATTATCAAAGATAAGACAGTAAGGCAAAATGATTCTACAATCAAAATAAAAACAGCAGCAGGAACAGGATATACAGTAGGTGCAAGTGCAACTAAACTTATATTTAGTGATAGTGTAAGTGTTTATGAAACAGACGGAATGGGAGCTACGGTTTGTATCACAGACTTGTTTGCAGCTACAGGTAATTTTTCAGCTTGTGTAAGTACAACAAATCTTGTGGCAGCTACTGGTTCCTTTACAACTAAAGTTTCAGGTGTAGCTGCTGAGTTTAGTGGGGCAGTTTGTGCAGCTACACTTCATGGTAATCTTACAGGGGATATTGATGGGGCAACAGGATCATTTAGTGCCTGTGTAAGTACCACTAATTTGGTTGCAGCTACAGGAAGTTTTACAACTAAAGTCTCAGGCGTGGCAGCAGAATTTAGTGGGGCTGTCTGTGCTGCTGAGTTTTATGGGGATGGGTCTAATCTAAGTAATGTAGAAGGAACGGTTATTAACAGTAGTTTTACAAGATATACAACTGGAGTATCTTCGTCAAATGCTATACCTGCTGATACTACAAAACCACAAAAAACTGAAGGAACAGAAACAGCTACTGCTACTCTTACACCTTCTAATAGTTCTAACTTATTAAGAATAACTGCTACGACTAATATCCATAAGAATGCTAATTCTGCTTATGCGGTTATGTGTATTTTTAGAGATAGTGATTCTGATGCAATGGCTTCACAAATGTTTGGTGTAGGTAATGTAGCTACACCAGCAGCAGGAACTATAATGTGTCAGGTAACGGCTGGAAGTACATCCTCTACTACCTTTAAATTACGCATAGGACTTGAAACAGGAACTTATGCAAGTAATCAAGGAGCAGCAGGAACAGGAATGGCAGGAGTTAATTATGGTGGAACACTTGGTAATACCATATTAGTAGAAGAAATAAAGGTATAAAATGTCATCTTCAGATTCTAAACTTCTTAAACTAAACTTTAAACCTGGAATACACAGGGAATCTACGCAGTATGCGGAAGAAGGATCGTGGTATGATGCTAACAGAGTAAGATTTAGACAAGGTAAACCTGAAAATTTAAGAGGTTATGTAAAAAAGAATACGACTGCTTTTGACGGTACTGCTAGAGATTTAAATACTTGGGCAGATAATAATACATTTAAAAGAGCAGCGTGGGGAACTGAAGATAAGTTTTATGAGTTTGATGCAGGAACATTTTTTGATATTACCCCAATAAGAGGAAAAACAAGTGTAGGAGATAATACTCTTGCAATTGTTACAATAGACGGAACTAATAATGGATTTTATACAGTTGATGGAGCAGTTAGAGTATCAGTATCAGCTTCCTCTCATGGAGCAGTAACAGGAGATTATGTTACTTTTACTTCAGCTACAACAATTGGAGGATCACCTGGTATTTATCTAACAGGTAAAACATTTCAAGTCTCTGTCTTAGGGACTAATCAATATTCTTTTGATGCGTCTACAACGGCAGACACAACACAAAATAAAGTAGGAACTGCTACTTCTAAATTTCTTCTTCATACTGGTACATCTGTAGCTATTCAAGGATTGGGATATGGAGCAGGTATATATAATGCAGGAGCAAGTACCACTGGAGAAAGAGCTTGGAATGAAGCTGCTACAGAATCAAATATTATTTTTAGAAATACACAATGGAGTATAGATAATTGGGGAGAAGATATTGTTGCATGTAGAAGAGAAGGAAGGATTTATTATTGGGATACTTCAGAAGGAACAGGATCAAGAGCAGCATTAGTTACTGCTTCTCCTTCTGTTTCCAATTATATTGTTGTTTCTCCAAATGATAGACATCTAGTTGCTCTAGGAACTACTGAATTTGGAACTGGTAATTATCAACCAATGTTGGTACGATGGTCAGATCAGAACGATTATAACAATTTTACTCCTTCTGTAACTACAACTTCAGGAGAAAATCTATTAACAGACGGAACTAAAATTTTAGGGGCAGTAAGATCTCGTAATGCTATTAATATATGGACAGACAATGCTTTATGGTTAATGCAATTTGTTGGTCCACCTTTTACATTTAAATTTCAACAAATGGGTACTAACTGTGGGTTGATTAGTCCTCATGGAGGTATAGATTATGATGGCAGAGCGGTATGGATGGGTAAAGATAATTTTTATATGTTTGACGGGCAGGTAAGAAACTTAGATTGTACAGTAAGACGATATATTTTTGATAGATTAAATACATCTCAATTAGATAAAATATATGCAGGTGTAAATTCTGAATTTAAGGAAGTTATCTGGCTCTATCCTTCAAATAAAGGAGATAATGCTGAATGTGATAGTTATGTTATTTGGAGTCCAGATGAAAATTATTGGACTTACGGATCTGCTACATGGACAACATGGTATGATAAGGTTACATTTGATAATGTAATAACTACTGGTGTTTCAGCAACAGATTCATTTATCTTTGATAATGAACCTGACGGTATTTTTACAGGAGATGGTTTAGCACTAAGTTCATTTATTGAGTCTGCTGATTTTGATATTGAAGATGGCGATGCATTAATGTTTATGGATAGAATTATTCCTGATTTTGAATTAAAGGGAGATTGGCCTACACTATCAATGGAAGTTACAGGGCAGTCCTTTCCTGTTAATAGTGCAATTACAAAAGGACCATTTACTATTTCAGATACTACGCAAAAGGTTGATTTTAGATTAAGAGGAAGACAGGCAAAGATTAGAGTTTCATGTGGAACTGAGGGGACTTCATGGCGATATGGCGCAGTAAGATTGGCAGTACAGCCAGACGGAAAAAGGTAGATGGCTCGTTATCCTGAATTACCTTTAATTTTCTTTTCAAGATCTGCTGCTAGTGATGAAGAAAAAAGAAGGGAGTTATATAATTTAGTTCAGCAGTGGGGTGCTTCTCTTATTAATGAACTGGATTTTAGAGATATAGAAGTAGAAGCCACTCCTTCAACAAATATTTTTTCAGTAGTAACAACAACTGATATTGGAAGACCAAAGGCAGGGGATATTGCATATTCAGCAAGTGCAGGACAGTTTAGAGGTTATGTTAGTGTTGCAACAACCGCAGCATGGTATAATTTAGGTGGAGTATAATATATGAATTATAATTATTTACAACAAGGTGGTTTGACTTCTGTACCTATCCGTCCTGTTTTAGGTGGTCAGCCACATGAGTTGTCATATATTACCCCTGAAGAGGCACAGTTACTAAGACAGTACGGTGGTGGTGTAACACCTGATGGTGGTCAGTATCGTGGTCCTGGTGGACTTTCTGCTTATGTCGCTGTTGGCACCGGA
>Ga0098061_1000632_pt1 | contig 16949 bp, 4 predicted proteins | sample 22_taG_FD_92579 | JGI IMG/M metagenome (GOLD analysis project Ga0098061, IMG submission 92579) | Marine viral communities from the Subarctic Pacific Ocean - 22_ETSP_OMZ_AT15343 metaG | ecosystem: Environmental > Aquatic > Marine > Oceanic | place: Subarctic Pacific Ocean | collected 2015-01-20
AGTTCCATATTTTTTAGCTCTATCTAAAGCTTTTTGGAAAAATGGACCTGGTTCACCTTGTTTAATAACATCAAATTCTGCAAAATCAAATTCAGCACCTTGTTCCTTTAGTTCAGCTCCTTTATCAGCAAATTCTCCAGCGTTTAATCTAGCTTTAATATATCCTTTAGTAAAAGCATCTAACTTCCTGATTAATTCTGGAGGCATAGCGTCCCCCATTTTTAAATTATCTGTATTTACTTCTGCAAATCTTTTTCCAAATAGTTTTTTATATGCTTCCTTATTCCCTTGAACACTCTCCCATGTAGTTTCTACGATTTTTGTCATAAGAGACCTTTCCTTTCTAGCTTTATTTCTTGCATGAGCAACTTCTTTAGAAGTCTCAACAAATAACATTTGAACATCATAGCCTTTATCTTTAAATTCTTGAATGTTCTTTTTCATTACATTTAAACTAGCACCAGTACCATCTACAATAACACCATCTCCTTTACCTTGGAATTTCATTTTCTTTCGCAAAGCTATTTGTCTAGCTTCATGACTAAGTTTACTAAATTGACTTCTTTGTTTTGCGGTAAATTCGCTCATACTTGTTGGTAGACCATGATTTTTCATCAACCATTCTAAAGATATATCTTGATTAACTACTTTAAACCCTTGCTCTTGTAAACCTAATTTTTTAACTACATTAGATTTTCCAGATCCAGCGCCTCCAGCTAGAAATATAACTTTCCTTCTAGGAGCAGGTTTACCACTTGGATTTGGTAAAGTATATCTTACACCAGATTTAGTATAAGCTAGCGTATCATCGAAATCCCACGTACTCATACTTCTTGATTTCTTTTTTCTTTTTCTTCCGCTAGTTACAGCTTCATCAATAATTTTTGCAGCTATAATTTTTTCACTAGGAGATAAATGATCAACTTTTATATTTAAGTTTTCAGAGAATAACTTATTCGTCCTAGCTTCGAGTAATTTAATATTTTTTGCGCCACCAATTACGTCTGTTAGTAGTTGATCATAAGTCTTACCAGTTTTTAAATCTAAAGTAGTTTCAGCAATTGCCATTTCTCTTAACCAAGGATATTTACCTGATTCTGTTGTAAATTTAAAATCGAAACCAGTTTTTCCTCCATAAGGTTCACCGTCATATTTTGCTTGAATATTTCTATCTATTATACTTTGTTTAAATATTTTAGCTAGCGGTTTAAAATTGTTTAGAAAAGTAGTTTTGTTACCAGCATTTTTTATCATATTAAGCATAAAATTTGCATTAAAACCAAAAGCTTGAAACTCATGTTCGCTATGTGTTTTTTCAAGACCTTCTCCTTTACCCCAATTTTTTACGTGACGTAATGTTATAGCGTTATGTGTTGCTAAAGATCTAGTAAAACCATTACCAATGCTTGTTTGCATTTGTAATAACCTAAATATGTTATTGAGGGCCAAGGCTTTATTTGTAGAACCTTTATAGTAATCAAATAGTTTCCCATAAACATACTCTTGCATTTTTTCATTAGCCTTTATAGTATCCTCATAAGTAACGTTTTTATTCGTCAAGTACTTTTTCGTAATATACTTAGCAAATTTTTGTTTTTTCTCTGCTGTGCTTAAATCTGCTGTTTCTAATTCTTTATTAATAGCTTCTTTAAACACACTGTTATCCACTGTTTTATATTGCTTAACCCATTTAGGTGTTTTACCTTTAGAAGCTGGTAAGGATTTACCTCCAAGCAATTTAAACCAATGTGGGTTATTTCTTGTCGCAACATTACCATCATAATCTAAAGCCCATTTAATTTTACCTAAACCTATACCTACAGATTTTTTCATCATCTGAGAATCAAAAACCTCTGAAAGTGTATTATTTCTTAACCAATCAACTAAACCATCAAATTCTTTAACGCTATCATAGTCTTTATACCAACCTTTCTGAGCAATTTTTAATTGACTTCTTACACCATCGTTTTTAATAAGATTTTCTATTGTTTCTTTTGCATCCGTCCAGTTTTCAAATATTTCAGGGGCAACAGCTTTTGTCTCTAAGGTTTCTAATATTCTTTGTGCTTCAGCATATTTTTGAAATGTTTTTAAATCTATACCCTTCAACTCATATCCCATAGAGTTTAAGAAATTATCTACACCACCAGTTTTTTCAAGTAAATCATAATATTTTTTATTATTCTCTATTATATTTCTAACATTAAATCCTGGAAAAAGTTCTTTAGCATAATCTACGCTTTTAACTTCTCTAATAAAGTCATTCATTATGTCTAAATCCGAAGACGCTAATTTTTCAGGGACAGCGCCTCGAAGTTTACGCATTGCTAGTTCGGCCATTACACCTTCTAGTTTAGCCTTTTGTTCTGACCAGTATTTTATATCTGACGTTGGATCTTTTAACTTAGATTCAATCTCTTGCTTTATCTCTTTTAAAGATTCTCTATATATTTGATTGCCAAAATGTTTTCCTATACCATTTTTTAATACGTTTTGCTTTGCTACTCTTACACCAGCATCTCTACCAGAGTTTATTACCTCTTGTACTTTGTCAATACGTTCTGGCGTTGCTTTTAGCTTTTCGTATTTATAAGCTCTAGCGTTTGTTCTACGCGCTTCTTCAACTGTTAATTCAGCTGTTTTATATTTTACACCAGTGTTTTTATGTGCAAATTTAAATATAGTTCTAGCAGCATTTGTATTCTCGTAAAAATTAGGATTTGATGTTAGTTCTAAACCAGCATCGTAAGATATGGGTTTATTTTTACCAAAAAACTCGGATTGAATAGCGTCGACTTTTTCTGGCTTCATACCTTCTTTAACACCGATCATTTCGTTCATAGTTGCCTCAGTGATAGGTTTTAATTTTTCACCAATTTTAACACCTGTGTTTTCTTCTAATTTACTTTCATAGAAAACTTTTTTAGATTCAGCTTTTATATTATCAACAGAAGCTGGATTCATTGTTCTTTTGCTTCCATCAGGAAAAGTAAACTTATGCTCAGGTAAGTATATACCCTTCCTTTCTATATTCGGGTTTTGAGCATCGAGACTTTTATCTACTTTACCTCCAGCCACATCAACATCTTCGAATATTCTTTCCCACTCAGTCCACTCACCTACTTTTGATTCTCTTATATCAGTAATTTTTCCAATACCTCGCTCAATTATCTCTTGCATTCTTAATCTAGATTGACCAACAACCCAAGTCATTAATTTACCTTCTGATGGTTCGTATCGTTTAAATATATCTTCAAAACCTCTTCTTGTATCTGCTCTAAAATCCATTGCTAGTGCAGATCTTTTTGATTCCCAACTTCTATCACTTAAACTTATTCTAAATGGTTCACCAACAGTTCTATTCCAAGAAGCTATAGCTATATCAAGCATCGGTCCTAGTTTATTACCTAATACTGGATAATTTTTACTATAATTAGGAGAAGTTGGATTTGGATCTGCTAATTCTCTATAAATATCTAATTTACTTTTACCTTCTGCTAATTTAGCTTTATATTCTTTTTGTGTCTTTTCAGCTAATTCCTTAGGATTGTTTATTTTACGTCCATCACCTAAATCTAAAATTTCAGAACTGTAAGTGTCTCTACCAGTACGACCTTCTTGTCCTGCAACTTCTTTTTTAATCTCAACATTGTTATCAACAACTGTTTTTAGTTCATCAAATAATTTAACTACTTCACTATAATTTCCTTTTTTAACATTTCTGGCGTAATCTCTAAACCATCTAACAACATCTGCTTCAGTGCTTAAGTTTACTTTTTTACCACTAGAATTAATAAGTGGTTTTAATAAATTCTTGAGACCTAAAAATCCATCAGATTCTGTTATATCGAAGTAGTTATTTTTGTTGCCTATTTCTTGGGCTATATGGCCAAACAATTCCCATTGTTTAATTCTTTGGTTATTTACAGGATCTAAAACATCGAATTTTTTTAGTTTAATAGATTGAGCTAATGTCATTTTCTCACCTTGTAAACTTTCGTTACCAAGTTCTTTTGCTTGCTCCTCGGTTATAAGTCTTGCTAACTTTATTTTCCCAGCCGTACTACCAACATGTCTCATTAAATCAGTGTTGAACATAGCACTTTCACCGAGTAATTTCTCAGTATAATAATGGTGTACCTCGTGGGCCATAACATCTGGAGTATACCGTTCTGCATTATACCTAATAGTAGTAATTTTACTTACTGGATCAGTAGATATTTCAGCGTTTCTTTTTGGATCAATACCTTGTTGGCCAAGTCTAAGATTTTGATTATTTACAACTTCAGTTTTAACTATTCTACCAGCCTGTCTTTCTTTTTCTATAAAACCTTCATGTTCTTGTCTAACTTGTTCATCTGCTCTATCTGGATCCATATAACCTTCAGCTCGATGTAGGTTATGTATTCTTGCTCCCATACCATCAAATACTTCCCAATGTTTGTAAAACTGTTCTATCCCCTTATCTCCTAAACCATATTCCCCAATTCCTTTACCATGTATCTTACGTTGAGTAGCTTCGCTAAACATATTGTTTAATTCAGCTTCGGATAATCCAATAGATTTACCAAGCTCTTGCATTTCTTCATAAGCTTTAGTTTGTGTTCTTTTTAATGCGGCTTTAGATTTGTAATCTGCGAAACCTTTAAAATGACCAGTACCTAATCCCAATCCAATAAAATAATTGGTAAGGAGTCTTTTACCTACTTCACCATACTCGCCATAGTGGTTCTCCATATAATTAGAGTAATCAGCATTACCAAAAGCATCGTCAGCTAAAGCGTGTATATATTCACCAGCTTCAGATCCAACAGCGAAACTAGCTGGTTGTGTTACAAATGTTTCAAAAAGTTTTCTACTATTAAGACCTATTCTAACTTCTTTCTTACCTAAACTTATTCTTTTATCAATATCTTTTAAGTATCCTTTTCTTTGTAATAACGGAGATAAAGGCGCTATGATTCTACCCATTGCTCCAAAACCAAAACCAGTCCATGCTCCAAATTGCTCCCCTGCTTCGGGTTTAAATTTACCTTTAGTTATGTCAAATTGAGTAAATACTTCGAATTTACCAGCCTCCATCAAACCACTAGCTAGTATTGCCGTACCTTTATCTTTAGGGCTAGAAAATCTTCTTAAACCTTTATTAATATGAAGATATTGCTTAGTTGCTTCAGCTTGTTTAAGTTTAGGGAATTGTTTAGCAGCTCTTGCATTTATAACAGCTTCAGTATACACTTTTCCGTTACGAACAAATTTAGTACCTTTTTGTAATCTATTTATTAAGTTACCAAAAGCAGCTTCAGCGCCAACAACTCCAAGGAATTTATTTATACCATAAAACTCAAATAGCATTTTGTTCATACCAAGAACTCCTTCGTTGACACTTTCCGCTAAAGATACTTTTAATTGTTTTTCTTCGGCAGCGGTTTTTTTAATACCTAAATTATTATAAACTTCGTCAGTTGCGGTTAACATAGTTCTACCAGTAGAACCCATTAAATTTTCAGCATAGTATTCACTAGTCCAAGGTTTGATTAATGCTGCTGCAGATTGTTTTAGTGCAGAATAATTTCTTGGTATAATACCAATATATTTAGGTTTTTCAATATCAACAATACCTTGATTAAGCAAATACATTCCTTTAAGAGCTTCAAAATCTCTAGTGTATTCTAAATCATCTTGTTTTAATCCAGCGATATTACCTTCCCATTCGTCTATTAAAGTACCTTTTCTTTTTTTATAATCTTTATCTGATTCCCCTTTTTTTCTTTTAAAATCTTCTGCTGGTACAGGTGCAAAATCAGCAAATTCTGTATCCATCATTAGATCATTTAGACTTTTACTAACAATCTTTCTATTACCACCTTTGGGATCAGCTGCTATTTCGTATCCAGATTTACGTATAGACCAATCTCTAACCTCGTTGATTTGTGTGCGATGACCAGCGTAGGTTAACGCAGATCTTTCGTATTCATTTCTTAAATAATCTAACTGATCTTCTGGTTTAAGTCTTCCTAGTTTATCATTCCACTCTGCTTGCTTATCTTTTACTCCTAAATCTACTAGATTTTCATTTTTCTTCTTTTTATCATCAGCATCTTTTTGATCTCTAGCAATAGTTAATTTACGAGTATTTAAATCATATAACATCGAAGTTTTACTTTGCTTCTTTAGTTCTAAAAGATTTTTATAAACCTCATCTCTTTCTCCTTCTTTTAAATCACTATGATTCAATAATTCGACAGCTTTAGCTATTTCACCATCTACACCAGTGTAACTATTAACAAAAACACTTCTTATTCTATCTTTGTATTTTTGAATACCTTCTCCACCTTCAACTTCAGTTAACTTTATTATTCCCTCTGCCAACTCATTTCCTTTATTTCTTTTTTCGAAAGCTAATTTATCGTAAAACTTATCTGAAACAATATTCTCTATGTCTGCGTTAGTTAAATTACTGTATTTTGGTAATCCAGTTTTTGGATCTATAGCGTCTCTTCCACGCCAACCCATACCACCAACCTCTTCTTTAACAATATCTAGAAGATACTCTTCTGGTTTTCCAAACATTCCAGCGGTTGCTTTTCTTTCTTGCAAACTAAGATCACTTGGATTTTTAATCATTTTTTCAAACAACTTAGGGTCTTCTCCGAAAGCTGATTCTAATTGATCTCTAAGTTCTTTTGCTTCTTTTTGCCAATTTGGGTCTTTTTGTCTTTCTGTTTTTAATTCCTTTTCTTGCTTTTGTTTGGTATATAAATCAGGCATTATAGATCCTTTAGGATCAACACTTATTCTATCTTTAGACTTAACATTAGTGTAATCTATTTTAAAATCAAGAGCTTTTTTTAATTTACTACCCCAACTTGGTGCTTCTGAAAAATCATCATCCGTCGCACTACGTGACTTTTCCGCATTATAATGTTCTACAACATTTTTAATGTCATCTTCAGACTCTCCAGCCTTCATCATATTCTGAACAATTTGTTCTAATTCCGCCATAGTTTATATAATTACGAGTATTTTGCTATCTTAGCTTGGGCTTCTAATCTAGGATAATTGCTTTTATTAACCGCTACATTTTTACCACCTTTTATATAATACCACTTACCATTTCTTTTTTCATAATCAGTGATAGGATTATTAGCAGATGAACTAGCAGGTAAATTTCCATTAGTAGCTTCTGTTTTTTCAGGATATAAATACTCCGATGGGACCAAATTATCCAACCTTCTAAATTTTAAAGCATCGTTAGTAGACATTTCTTTAAACGGCACATATTTAATCACGGGATCGGTACCATCCTGTTTGTCTACCGACTGTCTTATGAGTATTTCCGTATTACCAAACCCATCATTCTTGAACTCGTACATTTTGTCTTTACTGTATTGTGTATTTTTCCCACTAAGCATACTTACCGCACTATTTCGATCTCGCTCCAATTCCGCTTCCCATTTAGTTTGTTTTACTACGTTCGGATCTTTTGCATGCTCCTTATCATATGCTGCTTTCGCAATTCCATGATATTGTTTAGCAACGTCTACATAATGTTTAATTGCAAATTCTCTATAACCATCAACTTCGCTTAAGTTTTGTTTCCTTAAAGACTCCATAGCACCTTTCCATTCAACAGAATCTTTTTCATATTGAGGAAATTCTTTAGCTAAAAATGCTTCAGCTGGAGATGTAAAAGTTGTTCCAGCATCACCAAAATTATAATGCGTACCATTAAAAAACCAGCTATTAAAAGCGGTTCTATTTAACGCATCAATTTTTTGTTGAGCCATATCGTATGATCCCGCTTCTATTGCACCATCCCACGGAAGACCTTCTTTACCAAGTCCCATACCATATGTACTAGCATCAGTTGATAAACCATAACCACTTTTATCTTTAAACTTAGGAAGTTGTAACTCATTCCAAGGTGTTATTTTTATCTCTGGTTTACCTAAATCTTCTAGTTTAAGAATACCTATACCCTTTACGTTACTGTAATCTTCTTCTAATACTTCTAAAAATCCAGTTTCTCTATTTACCTGTATAGATTGATCTAAAGTTCCGTCCATTGAAGCATATCCTCTATTTGTTACATCTTGTTCATTTGCTTTATCATCTAATTCAGTATATACTTTTTCACCTTCAGAGTTTATATAGTATCCATTTAGAGTTACGCTTTTAAGATTATTATTAAACGTTAATCTATTTGCCATACTTGTTTGTAGGTTCTCTAATTTAGTTTGAGATTGATTCATCATCTCCACTCCTTTCTTATATTTTTTACTGTTAGGAAAACCGTGATATTTACTAACTAATCTTTGTCCTTCATCTCTCATTAAACTAAACTCTTGTATAGCGGTGCTAACATCACTGTTTGCTGTAAATGGATCTTCAGCTATAGTAGCTGCCATTTTTTGAGAAAAATTAATATTATTCTCTTGATAATCTCGCTTTCTTTGTTTCCAAGCATTAGTATAGTCAATAACTTGATTACCCAAAAACCGAAATGCAAAATTTTCTAAAGCTGAAGTTTGTCGCTGTGGCGTATATCTTCTATCTCCTCCAGCGGCTGCGTATCCCACCCTGTGCAGCGCTGCATAGTCAAAAATTTGTGGTTGTGCCATAATTTAATTTTTTATTTTTACAAAGTTAACATCTATTTTGCTATAATCTACCATATCATAACCATCCGCATGTTGCATAACCGCATCGCTTGGTATTTCATCTGACATAACGCCTTGCCAAATACCTTTTCCGAATTTAGAATTTTTATATTCAAAATTATAAATACTTAATCCACTTGGTGATTTCCCAACTAATACTATATTATATTTTAGTTTTCTATCACTTTGCCACCATTTTTTCGAGGCCATTTCTGCTGATTTTCCTTCTATTAAACCTGCTTGTAACGATAGCTGAGCTTGATCTGCTTGTAGTTGTAAGTTTTGTAATTCAGATGCTCCTTTTGCTTGAGCCATTTGCGTTTTCCAATCTCCTTCCATTACAGTTTTGTCAACATCAAGTTGAGTCGAACCGATCAGTTTGTCAACGTCAAATTGTCCTTGTCTTACTAACTTATCAGTTTCAAAAGATGCCATAGCTTGATCTTTTTTCGCGCTCGCTTCTAATCGTTGAACTCCTTCAGCTCCTTGCGCAGCCATAGCTTTATTTTGTTGTTCTTGTCCTCCGATATCAGCTCGTGTTGTTGCCGCTTGTTGAAGTGAAGCGTTGGCCATAGCTTGAACTTGGCTTCCTGATATACCCGCTTCTTTCATAGATTGTAATTGTGCAGCTTGGTTTTGTTGGAATTGTTGTTGAGCAAATTCAGCTGCTTTAGTATTAACACCTAAATCTTCAAATTTATTTTCAAATTCAGTTTGGAATTTTGGAGCTGTTAAATCAGCAAACGGATTTTCTTGATCAGCAAATGGGTTAGCTAATCCGCCAAAAGTATTTGTTATATCTGTATATGGATCTGTTAAATCCGCACCTAATTTACCTATCTGACTTTTCAATTCACTTCTTGCCTTGTCTTGACGCTTCCTATCATGGTACCTTTTACCTCTAAGCGAAAACTGTAAAGGCGATCCGTTACGAAATGGTATTGCTTTTTTTAATCCTACTGCCATAATTTTAATTTTTTAATGTGTATATTGTATAATTTATAATTACATTCTTTATCTGTTATTTACTACTCTCAAAAACCTCTGTTCCAACACTGAATAATTCAGCTTCTGTTCTAGAGTTATTTTTAAACTCAACTTCAGCATAATAACCAAGTATACTACTCATGTTAGCTTTATTATCTTTACTAAACATTATGAAACTTCCTTGAACTGGAGGCGCTGTGCCTATCGGCATGTTACTCGTAATAAATGAATTTACCCCATTCCATTGTATAATATTGGTAATAGGTCCTAATGATATTACGCCGCTTAAATTTTGCTCATGATGAATTCCAATTTGAGTTGTATTAGCGTAATACGCTACATCACCAACTTGTACCGATGTGTTTAATGGATTGTTAAATGTAAGGGTTATTGCTGGCATAATTATGTTATTGTTATATATACAGGTGTTCTTGCACTAATCTGACTACCGTTATTTGTATAGAAATAAAATTTATCTGTTCCTGTATATCCCGTATGAGGAGTATAAACAGTGGTACCAACCCCAGCCGCCCACGCAGTTTCGTTTAGTGTGCCATGTGAAGGATCGTCTGAGGCTCCGTTAGACGGTGTTTTAGAATCTTCATCTGTATCAAGTGCTAATAAATCAAAAGTTATAGCGGTATTTTTTGTTGTTGTTATATATTGTGTATAAGCATTTGGTGTGGCTGTTATAAAATTACTTAATATTTGAGTAAATGTTACATCTTCTTTACCAAACATCCTAACTTGATAAGTACCGTTTAACGTTATAGTAGCACTCCCACTCCCTGTAGCACTTATTTTTCCATGAATAGAAGTTGTATCATTTGTAAATGTTATATTTGCATTTTTAGCAATAACTTCTTTAGAATCAGTTGTTATATTACCTTCCGCATCAATAGTATCTATTTTCCCGATAAACTTTTTAGTAAAAGTTAATTGATCAAAAGATGTTAATTTTTGTTTTAAAGAAATAGTAATATCAGTATCATTATCAATGGAAACAATAGTAGCAAACCCTTTAACATTATCACCTGTTAAAATCATACCAACAATTAAGTTTTCTGTGTTAGCTAGTCTAATTTTATTACTAAAGCCTTTTTCATTACTATCACTAACGTTTGAAGTAAATAATTTTGTATACACATAACTACCTCTATATGTCATCCCTTCTTTTACAGTATTTAAAAACTGACTAGGTTCATCAGGAGGTGTTGTTAAAACTATAGTCTTTTCATTGCCTTTATCTTCAGCAAGAATTCTTTTTACATCAGTACTTTTCTTTAAAGTTGTTATTATGTTAGGTGTTTTTGATATATATAATCTTCCAGAACTCGCTGGTACAGTGATATTGTATGTTATTTCTCCAAATCTTTTTGTATACGTAGAAGATGATGAAGTTGAAAAGTTATTAGGTATTGTCTCTGCTAACCGCATTGCTTTTCCTTTTAAAGTAGCATCTGCACCTGATACTGATGCGGTTATTCCCCAAGCGTTTGTATCTATTGTTGCGTCTGATGTTATTGTGATCGTAGGATCTGGATATTGCAAAATCTCATAAGAAGTTGTCATATCCTTGTCAAAACTTGTAAATGCTCCTGGTAAAATTGCAATAGTATATGTTTCAGTATTATCTACCCTAGTAAAATTATTAGATTCATAAGCTGGGAATTTCTGTATTAACTTATATGTACCAGATTTAGGTATAGTTACATTCTCTAAATAGTCTTCTAATATATTCTTTTCAGAACTATTTTTAATAGTTAAAGAAAACTTAGCTCCAACTTTACCGGAAATAGTTATCCCACGTTTCCCACCATTAGCATCTAAAGTGTTTTCGTTAGAAATATTTAAAGAATTTATTGTTTTATTCATTGTTATCTAAATTTTAAATTAACACCCACACCCGGTCTCACATGAAGGGAGATCTGGATATGTACCACCGGTATTTACGCAACCACAACTATTCCATCCGCCACTGCATTGGCAGCAACCCCCGCTATCAACATAAAAACCTCCAGTTCCAATATATATGTTTGCGTTATAATAATTACTCCATTGCATATTACCAGGTAATCCTCCATCGGTATGTACAGCCGTTTCAATCTGCTGAGTATTCATGTTATGTGCCACAGTTGTAAACCCACCAACATTTATAAGTTCTTCTATTATCTCATACATATTATTTTTCATAATAGTTTGTGTAGTACCATTTCCATCAACATAATCAAATTTCATACCACCCAGCAGGTATCCAAATCCAGTTGTGTTTACGGATGATGAAGTGTACGTCCCTGCCATATACCAACCGCCTGGATCGAATGCAGGATCAATAGCACAACAAGTAGTAGGTCCAAAAAATTGAGCTGCATTGAATGCTTGATTATATGGTGAATTTGGTGAGTGCCATCTTACCACGGTAGAATCAAAATCACGATTTTCATTTGTAGAATTTCCAGTAAATAAACAATTCCATTTTCCAGAAGTGGATGATCCTGAGAAACCAATCGCAATACCAGTAATAGTTCCACACCCAAGGTCATGTGCCCAATCCTTGTTATAACAACTGTCGGGTGGACCACCCCCACCATAATAGTTGGTATAAAATCCACTTGACCATTGAGATCCATTGTTTTGACTTTGGGCGTTACACTCCCAATTATAAGTACAACAACTTGTATCTGTACCACCGCTTACCCCTGCACAATCATTAGGAGCATTAGCACCCCAATAGTTATTAGCACTTGGATCTGAACAATATTGACAAGAACCATCATCTGTTATAGCTCCTGGCGTTTCATTGAGAGCGGTTGCATCTGTGCATCCTTCATACACGCAGGTGGCTGAATGAACATTACAAGTACCACAATAATTTGATGCTTGTCCAACCCATGATGAAGGTCTTTGTGCTACATAAGTAGAATTAGTTGTTATGCCGTCATCTAAACAACCAGGAGTTAATCCAGTACAACAACTATCCCAACCAGTGTTAAAAGTACCTATAGCATCCCCGTTACAATCTACGGTAGCACCTGTATAATAGTTAGATCCACTTGAGTTTGAACAATAAACACAACTTCCATCATCTACAGTAATTGAAGTACCACCCCAATTTGTAGCGTTGCCATCCATACATCCTGTATCGTAAGTACAACTACCATTTTCTGTGTTTGCAGTTGCATTATAATTATTAGCTTGCACTCCAGGATAATTAGCTATACTTGTTGCCGTGTCGTAACCCCATCCAACCCACCAAGCTTGAGTTGTTGCGTACGGACCATTTGTTACAAGATCAGGGGTGCTACCATTATCTGTACAACCAGCTACAACAGACGTACAACATTGTCCAGTACTAGTTCCTGGGCCAGCACAAGGTGGCACACTTGTTGACGTACATCCTGGATTAGAAATATTAAGAGATCCATCACAAGCAGTATTTGCTAATGGGTCATAATTGAAAGCAGCAATTTCCATACAGCCATAAACCGCGGTATTGGTAATACAACTTCCATCATCACAGTCAGGCATTGGAACACCAGTGTTAGTTGCTGCTGGATCTGTACATCCGTACGTCATATAATCACTAGATATAGTAGTTAATAATTGACCTGTTATACAACCAAGACTATCTGTAACGGTTATATAATAATCAGTAGATCCTATTGGCCCTACGGCAGGTGGTGGATTTATTGGCGTTATAGTAATTGTATTTCCACTTCCTGGCGTTTGTCCAGTATTAGTACTAATTGTATTACCTCCACTATCTACAATAGTATAATCATAAGTTAAAGTATTATTCCCACCGTCAGTATCAACATAAAAACTTAATTGAGATGGATTAGTTGTACCTGAACCAGGTCCAGTATTTCCACACGCTGTTTCAATTCTTCCATAAGTATCAACTGGTACTATATAGGGGCTAGGATTATTCGCAGGAGTGCATGGAATAGGTAAAATACAACTACCATCATCACAACACGCTGCTGGGTTATAATTAGTCGCTATAGAACTCGTACATCCTGATATATAACAACAAGTCCCATCGTCACAAGCAGCTAATATCGCACTATTATAATTACATGCTGCTGGATCCGTACATCCCATAGCCGTACCACAAAGTATACAAGATCCATCATCACAAGTAGCTGCTGGATTATAGTTAGTTGCTTTTGGATTTGTACATCCATCAACACAAGCTTGAACAATGGGATCAACACTTGCTACATCTAATCCTTGATATGAAAACTCTCTAGGGTCTATATTATCCATTGTTGTTGCATCACCTTTTACTTGAGCAAACCATTTACCTTCTTTATCTTTAAATTCTAAATTATTAGTTTCTTGTAGATTGGTTGTCATTTTATTTACATACCAACCACTTTTAGCCCAATTATCATAGTGCTCAAAATCTGTATAAGTTGCTCCTCCAGGTTGTAATGAAGAAGGTGTACCAATTTTCGATATATCTCGTGTTATTTTCGATTGAGTACCTTCATAATTTAAAGTATTAAAACTTTTAACAGAACCAGGCGATTCATTAAACAATAAAGTTATAGATGGTTCCGTATAATTATTGTAAAATGTATTTCTATTTACAGTGCTATCGTGATGTTTCCAAATATTTCCATGTTTAGCAGTATAATAATTATTATTTAAACTAAATCCTTGTTCTTGTAAGAACGATTTAAAACTACTCCAACCTTTTATATTTTCATTAAAAGTTAACGTGTTTCCCCCTAACGCAAGAATCTTGTCACCCCCATCTGTAGTATCCAAACTATGATCATTTAATGTTACATTGTAATCACCTTTTCTTTCATCAAAACTACCTATTACTTCATAAGTACCTGGTAAGTTATCAGTAAACCAATCTTTCATTCCAACATTCGAAATTGGGGTTAAACCATCTTGCGATAATCTTAGTACAACTCCTTTGTTTTTATCAGTAAAATATGATCTAAATGAAGCAGAAGCAAACGACTCTGGATTTTTAGATATTCCAAAACCACCTGCATAAGCGACAGCTTGTCCTAAAACATTAGGAATAGCAATCATATTAAAATTTCCATCCGCGTTATATAAAGCATCTTTATTTGCTAATACTCTTAAACATTTTTCTTCACATAACGTAACTAAATCTGTATCTCTTGAATGGAGTTTTTGAATGCTACCATAAGTAGGATTTAGATCTTTAGTAATACCTTCAGCTTCTATAAATTGATTTAAATTATTTACACCTGTTTTTGAATTAAATATACCAGAGAATATCATTCCACTACTTCTTCTTTCTTCTTTATATGTTTTAGATGTTGTTGACGACGCTTTAGGACCTTTATCTATAATAACTTCGTTAAAATCATCTCTAATACGATTAGATTCTACACCGTTACCAAAAGAATAGCAATTAAACCAAGGTGGTCTTATATATCTATTTGCAATATCTTCGTCTAATGTGAAAACCCCTTGATTCTTATTTGCAGCAAACTGAACTAATCCCATCACTGTAAGTGGAGAATCAAATACTTGCGCTTCGGTAGTGCTTCCATCAGCCCTATAAAACACTAGTATGTCTCCTGGGTAAGGACTACCAGCAGATGAAGTCCAACTTGCAACCGTAATTCCAACACCATTCTCATCTACAATTTCAATTTCATTAGGGGCAGTGCTGTCATACGGTGTAACACCTATCCCATTCCAACTCTTGATAAAGGCTTTTCCAAAATCCCAATCTATCCATCCAAGCGGTCCAGTATAACCAGTACCAACTACATAAGATGAATCCGTAGGTCTATATATTCTAACTTCAGACCCGACAGGTGCATGAAGCGGACCTGTTCTTTCATTTAATCTTGTTGCATATATTTGACCTATTTCATAGTAAACATCTAAATCAACACTCTTTTTTGGTTCTGTTTCCCATATAGCGGGGTTTGAAGTGCTGAAGCTACCAGTAGCATTAAAAACATTTAAAGAAGATTCCGGTAAAAGCACTTGCCATGTAAACGATCCGCTTGTTACACCAGTTGTATCATCGTAATCTGCCGGAGCGTTTATAATACCAGTATTTGCAACGCCTGTAGCGTTAAATTCAGTTAAGTCAGTTGATGTCATACCGGCGATTGATGCTTCTCCACTACCCATCCCGTCATGTCTTACTCCTGGAGCAGCTAAACTTGTATTGCCATTTGCAGGATCACCTGTAATCCATCTAGGATCATTTGTTGGTAAATATCCAGATGGTCCAGAACCTAATTCATCACCTGATAATGTTCTTGCTTCAATAGTCCATCTTTGACTCCTATTCCAGTTTGCAGTATTTGAAGAAGACATACCATATACATCATCAGGTATAGCATCATTCAACGTAGTTCCCAAAGCACTCGTGTTAGAAAGTGTCTCTACTTGATATGATACACCACTATTAAAGTGATTATTTGAAAAGTTAAAATGAGTATTTGCGTTACCCTGTACAAAACCATGATCACCTAACAAATGAGAGGTCATTCCAATTGTTTGGGTATTGAAATGTATACTACTTTCCCCAACTCTTTTCCATCCACCTAAAGTACCGCCAGTATTATACCAGTCTGAAATTATAGTATTTGAGTTTTGTGTTTCGTATATAATTTCATCTGGATCTTCTGCCCACCTCCAAATTGTACCTGGAGTAGTAATCGCATTAATAAATGTAACATCGTTCATATATCCTGCAGCATTATCACTTAACCATGGAGAATTCCTATTTGAATTATACCATTTTGATGCAGTAGAATATGGTAGACCATTATTTCCATCTGGCCACTGAAGATTTTCACGTCCACCAAAACCCATACAAGACAAATCAATCATTGTTAAATCATTTGTAATAGGATCAGCATATATACCCTCACTTGGTGATTTAAATCTTCTGTCTAATATTTCTTGCGGTGTAAAACTGTTACCTGGCTGTTCTTGTACCCAAGGGCGAGGATCATTTGCAAGAAGTTGACCAGGTAAGAAATCCCCATCAATATCATTTCTTCCTGAATTTTGATCGTTTGTAGGGTTGTTTGGTATACTTGGTATTGTAGCGTTGTAACTTCTTGGAATACTTATATTAGAGCTACCACTAGCTCCAATAACAACACCGTTTCCATCGACTTCATAATCTGTTGGATGATTTGGAAGAAGTTGATATTGTTGAAACATTTGATTTACACCTGATCTTTTATCTATAAACCATCGAGAAGCATTGCCGCCACCATTAGCTACATCTTGCGCTTCAAATCCTTGCCAAAATTGTTCTCCGTCTCCATTATG